>Ga0214917_10000118_pt1 | contig 90060 bp, 101 predicted proteins | sample LL_1208_BB_MetaG_FD_177983 | JGI IMG/M metagenome (GOLD analysis project Ga0214917, IMG submission 177983) | Freshwater microbial communities from Lake Lanier, Atlanta, Georgia, United States - LL_1208_BB | ecosystem: Environmental > Aquatic > Freshwater > Lake | place: USA: Georgia... | reverse complement strand
AACCTTTAAATCAGAATAGAATGAAAACAGCAGTAGAATGGTTTGTAAAACAATTACCAATGGGTGTCAAAAATAGTATGATGGGTGAAATTGAACAAGCCAAAGAAATGGAGAAGGAGCAGATAGTCACTGCTTGGATGGCAATAGATAATGAATTACAAAGAATAGCAGCAGAACAATACTATAACGAAACCTTTAAGCAAGGATAAGGGGTAAAAATTGCCACATATCTAAAAACGAAATGTAAAACCTTTAAACAACAAAAACAATGACAGAAAAAGAATTGCAACTATTAGGCTTTGAAAAACAAGAAGATGCCGGAATTGAAGTATCTGATGATCAAGGCGGGCAGTGGGTAGAAAATGAATTCCACTATTATACGTACGACATAGTACATGGATTAAGTTTGATTTCAAATTCAAACGATGAAGTAGCAGAAGATGGAGAATGGTTTGTAGAATTTTTTGATACAGAACCTTCAATAAGATTCACGGAGTTTGCAGAAGTACAAGCGCTAATCAATTTGCTACAAAGCAAAATCCTAAAAGACAAGCAATAGAACAAACTACGTAGTGTCCGTAGCAATGCAATGTTTACGGATACTGAAGAAGCAAGCATAGTATGCATACAAGAAGAAAGCATACGCGTATAAAGCAATAAGAGATACGAGTACATACGCATCGAGTACATATGCATAAGCATATACATATAGTCCCACATTTCCCAGGTTTTCCAGGTGACGTTACTATGCCGCGTAAAAAGGTATCAGAGTCTAGTATGGCTGCATCCCCCCGCGTATTTTTAGATGAATCACGTAATAGTTCTAGACGCATTGGGAGAATGAATGTGTGTTTTAGTGTCTAGTAGCATCCAGACAGAATGATTAGATATCTCCCTGCCGGTCCTACTTGTTTTCGCGGGGCATAGCATCTTTATTCCGGGTCAATGGATATCTAGGCACCAAAAAGGCTGCAATGTTCTTAAACGAACTGTAAGAGCCGGGATACGGGGACACCTATTTTTAGATGAAGTGGCACCATCACCCCGAGTTATTTTTAGTCCGAGTGGCTGTTATTTTTAGATCGGGATGCCCTCATCTCCCCGGCGTATTTTTAGTCCGAGTGGAGTCTATTTTTAGATCGAATACCAACGTTATTTTTAGATCATGATGCGCTCTATATATACAAGATCGAATACCAGGTCTATTTTTAGTCCAATACGTGTTATTTTTAGAATGCGTATGCGTGTCGTTACGTATAGTGATCTGAATGGTTTATTTTTAGAGCAATATCCGCTCCCTCCCACGTATTTTTAGTCCATTATGTATGTATTTTTAGAGCAAAGGCCGGCTTATTTTTAGTCCGAGTGGTTTGATTTTTAGTCCGAGTGGTCCTATTTTTAGTCCGGGGGCTGCCTATTTTTAGACCAAAACCAGGTTTTAGACCCGGTTTCATTTGGTTTGCTAGCTATACAGCGTAAACTTTTTTTAACATGTGGTTGGATCTTTGCCGTTGATTTCATATTATATAAGTGTAAATAAGATGATATGATAACATTGGGTGTAGTAATTGTGACAATGATAGTGGGATTTGCTATATTGTATGCTGCGGATCGCATCAACGAAAAATAGATTGGCGACGGGGTCCGGGATGCAAGTGCTCTTAACAGACACTCCCGGCGGATTGCAGTGATAGGATCATGATGTGATGATGTGAATAACGTCATAATGAGTTGATCCTATCCGACATTGGGTGACATGACCAACGGGTTTCTCTCTCTTATTCCCAGGCGTGTACCACGGGCGGCTTCGGTCGCCCTTTTTTCATGTAAACTTTTTTTAAACTTTTTTTGGAAAATGCTTGGATCGCATTCTTTTTTTCCTTATCTTTAAGTATAATTAAAAAATAAGAGATATGAAAAAGATTTATATAGTAACCGAGATGTTAGATTATGGCTTATATGACATGGCTAACGCCCGAGCATTTGAGAGCGAGTTGGATGCCGCGTTGGCAGCCGAGTTGGGTGGATTGGATATAGTGACCTTGGAGATAATAGAGCCACAGAAATATGGGAGCCAAATTGACCGGACACCCAGACACTAGATCCAGTTCGTATATTAAACCATAATTTAAAACGAGACATTATGTTTGCATATCAAGTATTTAAGGGCGATAGTGATAAACACGGGAGACAAATATATGAACTAATAGCCACATATTTGGATATGGAAAAGGCTCTATTACACTGCAGTGAAATTGTGGCTGCGACTCCATTATATGGAGATGATTTGGATGAGTGTGATTATGTAGTCAATAGCCTGGGGGTTAGATGTTGGGATGCAGTTGGGTGGGAGAGATTGACCATATGTGAAATGAGAACAATTGAAATAACTGAGTAAGTAAATTTTATCTTTTTAATTATACGACCTGTGAGCCCGAGTAATCGGGCTTTTGGGGTCTGGGAATATGGGTTGGGTAGATGGGTTCGTATATTGGGGTATAAAATTAGGTGATATGGAAAGTTATGATCAGCAAGATGCAAAAAAATGGTGGGATGGTTTAACGGACGAAATGAAATTTAATTATCTAGATCAGACAGTTATTTTCTTTAAAGAACGAAATTTAAACGTAATCAAAGATAAAGAGATTTTATTTTTATTTAGAAGATTTATTAAAAAATAAGAGATATGAAAAAAGAGAAAAAAGTTGTTTACGGAATTGAGATTGTTAAGCCATGGAGCCAGGCAATGTATGACCACAATGATGAAGTGGCTGAAGTGGTACGCTTTAAGGTTAAAGAATTATTGGATGCGGCATTATGTAACTTCCTAGAAGATTTTGATTTAACCGAAGATGCATTGGCATTGCCGTGGGATGAAGCATCCGGAGATTTAGTTGATATCCAGACAGCTGTTACATGTTACGGATTTGGATCGGGTTATACCGTTGAGCGCGTAATAGGCCAAGTAGAGCGGGAATTAGAGGATGCTCCATTATACCGCTTAAAGGATATAGCTGAGGAGTTAGGATTACATTTAGAGAAAGGGTTTGTTGGCTTTAGTTAGCCAGCAAACTTTTTTGAAACTTTTCTGTAAAAAGATTAGGATCCGAACATTATTTTACTTATCTTTATATAAATTAAAAAGAGAGAATATGACAAAGACAGCAAATTTAGCAGATCAATTAAATGCACAAGCCAACGGCCTAATTATCAATTCGCAAGGCCAGAATGATGCATGCTATAACTTTTACGATTGGTTCTGCAAGGATTCCAGTTTACGTAACAAGTCCTGGAAATTAATGAAGCAGGTAAAGACATTCTTAAAGCATAACCCGCAAATTGATTTATTGGAGCATTATGTATTTTTTAAGAACAATTGTCCGATGAACGGTCCGTTGTATGACGATTTTAGAATATGCAATATCGAGACGGGCAATGTAGTGTTTACAGTTATTCCCAAATGTGGGCATAGTGGGTTAGCTGAAATTTGGGGACGTGAAAATGACTTTAAGGGTCCTATTAAGACAGCCGAAACTTTTAGCAAACTTTTTTCCTAAAATGCTTGGATCGCATTGATTTTTTCCTTATCTTTAAGTATAAATTAAAAACAAAGAGAGTTATGAAATTAGTTAGAAAAACAAGAGAGGCAGTAATTACTGAAACATTTGAAATTGAATTAACAGCTGGCAATCGAGTATTTGTAAAAGATTATCTGGATGAAAGTGGTAAAGTAATTGACACGGAGTTCAGAGATGAAGATGGCAGAGACCTAAGTGACGATCCGGCCCTGTTTGAAGCAATAATTGAATTCTTAGAAGAATTAGAGCATGGATTTGATATTGTAGATCATGATGTACATGAATAAAATTGTGAATAACTTTTCTGAAAAAAAGTTTCAGAAACGGTTGGATCGCATTGATTTTTTCCTTATCTTTAAGTATAATTAAAAACAAAGAGAGATGGCAGTAGGCAAAAAGAATTCAGGATTTTTCAAGCAAGACGCAGTAGCAGCCCGCATGTTGGCAGATGCAAAACGTCCACAACAATTAAATGCAGCAGTAGTGCAAGCAATGAAACAAGCAGAACGCAACCGCTTGTACCGAGAAGCTCAATTAGCAAAACAAAAGCCCCGTTTTATTAGATAAAAGGTTAATCTAAATTTAATCTAAAAAGGGTAACCCTTTGCAGTTTTTTCGGTTTAATATAAAAAGAGAATAAGTTATGAAAAGAAGAATTGTAGTTAGTAATGGTGCAATAGTAGGCGCCGAATCCACAAAGCGTTACGTTGCAGAAATTAAAAAGGCTCGTCCCATTAGCAAAGAAGATGAAGCGGTTCTGATACAAAAGGCACAACAAGGTGATGTTGCAAGTCGCAATGTGATGATAGAAAGCAATCTGCGGTTTGCGGTGCAAGTGGCTCGACAATATCAGGGCATGGGCTTAGAAATGGAGGACCTTATAGCATTTGCAAACGTTGGATTGTTTGAGGCTGTGGATCGTTTTGACACCAGCAAGAATGTTAAATTCATCACGTTTGCGGTTTGGTATATCCGTGCCGAGTTGCAGAAGGCGCTCAATGATTTGTCGCGCACAGTTAGGATTCCATCACACCGCGTGTCTACCGAGGAGTACTCCACAAAGAGCATATCCACTCCGGTAGGTGAAGATGAGAACAAAGAAACATATGCGGATCGATACTTGGCAGCAGATGAGGTACGTAGCTCCAGGGACCTAGCAGATATGCGCTTTGACATTGATAGAGTGTTGGCACAATTGAAACCCAAGCAAGAAGAAGCATTGCGTCGCAATTATGGCATTGGCTTTGAGTATGCACAATGCATGGAGCAGATTGGCGAAGAAATGGGAGTTACAAATGAGCGTGCACGGCAATTGGTTCGTCAGGCTGAGGAGGCATTGTGCAAGCTACCCGGGGTTAAATTGCTTGAGCAATACCTGTAAAAGGTTAATCTAAATTTAATCTGAAAAAGGGTAACCCTTTGTGCAAAAAACGGTTTAATATAAAAAAGAGAGAATATGTCAAAAGTTGTGAAATTTGTTTTAGAGTTTACCATTGCAATGGGTATTGCATTATCAGCGGCATTCATCATTAAATTTGCTGCAGAAACTTTTTAAAAAAAAGTTTGCAAAATGCTTGGATCGCATTGATTTTTTCCTTATCTTTAAGTATAATTAAAAAATAAGAGAGATGAAAAAGTTCCCAGTTTACATCGCCCACAACCAATTCGGTTGGTCTAATCCATCTGCAATTAGTACTAGCGCTAATGAAGTTGTCTTTGATATGAATAAGATATCCGATGAACTTAAGGCAAAGGTATTTGGCCAAATTGGTATTGTAGAATTAACCCGGGCCGAGATGATTGAGATATCAGATGCTCGAACCGCAGTGCGTAGAGTAGGTGCTAAAATGTTTGAAAATATTTTCAAAAAAAGTTGCTAAAAAGGTTGGATCGCATTGATTTTTTCCTTATCTTTAAGTATAATTAAAAAGAGAGATATATGAACGAAATGCAAAAACAGTTAGCCGAGGACTTAATCCGGAACGTAGCAGCAGCATCTGATTCTGCCAGGGCCTTAACGCTTTTAACGGGTGATTCGGATTTTCGATTATTGGCAGCAATGCTTGAAATGATGTTGACGGCCAAAGCCAAAGGAGACATAGAAGACTTTGCTCGTGCATGCACCGATGTTGCAGCTCAAAAGATGGCCGCCGCTGCCGGGGGAAGTGCAATTGATTCAATCATTGTTAACTTTAACGGAATAGCCAATTAATCTAAGGTTAATCTAAATTTAATCATTTCTTAATCTAAAATGGTTGGATCGCATTGAAAAAGTCCTTAAATTTATAGTATAATTAAAAAGAGAGAAAAATGAAAAAAGTGTTTAGTTTAGAAAAGTTAGCAGATGGAGTAGCAAACGCAGTTGGGTATGCATTGTTAGGAATTGTAGTATTTGCAATTGCGTTTATTGTTTACAAATTGGCAACGGGCACGGCAGGTGTCGTAAGCATTGGAGTATGATAGGGGACATAATATATGCGAGCCTGTTGCTCAACCTGGTGCTAATCATGATGTTAATCAGTAAATCTAAAAAACAAAAACAATGACAAAAGAAGAAGTAAAAGAGCAGATCCAAATCGACCTATGCACTTACCTGGAATGTATTGGTTTTCAGGACAATGGAGAATATGCTGAAATCTGCCAGATAGTGATAGACAACTTTAAGAAGCTTGACGAAGAAGGTTAATCTAAATTTAATCATTTTTTAATCTAAAAGATTTGGATCGCATTGATATTTTCCTTATCTTTATGTATAGGAAATAAGGGAATAGTCCCGCATAATTAAAAAAAAAGAGAGTATGAAAAAAGCAGAATTAGTAGCACAATTGGAGGTAGCAAAGGCGCTAACCTCAGTAGTATCAATCGACAGTGTAATTGCACTTATCCAGGAGTTGGAGGCGGAGCAAGCAGTCAAAACGGAATCGCGTATAACCGCCAAATTGTTTGACAGGATTGTAGACGTTGTTGAATCGTCAATTAACAATATGCGGTCCATGGACGTTGTTGATGTAGGCACCGCGGAATTTGAATTGGATTACAGCAATTACATTAGCTTAACGGATATATCCATTGACACGAATTACATATACAATGAGATACGCGAGGGGTTGGAATTTGCATTTGACATTGTAGATGAGGAAGAGGAAGACGCCATAGAGTCACAAATTGAAACGGAGCAAACCGAGTCGTAATAAGATATATCTCTCAGTCCCCGGGCCAGCAGCGATGTTGGCCCTTGCGGACGTAAAAAAGAGAGCATGAAAAAATTAGCACGTTACAAAAACAATCTTCGCATAGACGGAGACCGAGTTATTTCTTACACCACCCACGTAGCAACCATTGATGGACCCTTTCTTCGGGTACATGGCCGGTGGAGCAAGACAACCACCAAGCATTGCAATTATGTAGCAACAGAATTGAAGCTTAAGCAAATAATGTCTTAATCTAAATTTAATCATTTCTTAATCTAAAAAATTAGGATCGCATTGAAAAATTCCTTATCTTTAAGTATAATTAAAAAGAGAGATATATGATGAGTAATGTTTTTGAACCGGTTAGAATTAAAGGCAAGCTATTTGCCAAGAACACGACCACGGGTGTCATAGCGTCTAAAGACACCATCCGACACATCCAGCTGCTGAATGCTGAGAAGAACCGGGAAGTATTGATTGTAGCCGCAACGGGCCGCGTTACACGAGTACCAGCAGCAGATGTAGGTGTTGCATTGACACCACAACCAGCCGCCAAGTTATCCTTTATGCAAACAAAGCAAACACAGGATCCGGAGGAGATGTTTAAGAACATTGAACGACTCACCAAAATGGTAGGGCGTGGCATACAGCCGTCACTTGTTGTTACGGGAGGCGCAGGTACCGGCAAGACGCATTTGGTTAAAGAGACATTGGCATCCATGGGCCTCAAAGAATCCACAGACTTTGTGCACTTCAAAGGTCGTGCTACCGCTGCCGGTTTGTATATCACATTGTATGAGAACAGCTCCAAAGTCATTGTGTTGGATGATTGCGATAGCGTGTTTAAGGATGATGATGCAGTGAATATCCTCAAAGCGGCTTTGGATAGCTATGACACCCGCAAGATATCTTATATCAGCACCAAGAGCCTCAAAGACGAATTTGGCAATGAGGTCCCGCGACACTTTGAATTTACAGGTCGCATCATCTTTATCTCTAACATTGATCAATCACGTTTGGATGAAGCAATTCGTTCACGTAGCTTTGTAAGTGATGTGGAATTGACTACCGAGCAAATGTTTACCCGCATGGGTCAATTGATGATATCCATGGAGCGAAGCATCCCAATGGCGGCCAAGGAGCAGGCATTGCAGTTGATGCAGGAATTGGATAAGGAGTATGACGGCGTAGAGATTAACCTGCGCAGCTTTATCAAGGCAGCACGCATATGTGCAATGGGCTTTGAAAATCCCAAAATGATGATAGCGGAACAAATCATCCCGGCATAATGATATCTCTCAAGGCGGGGTCGGCAATCGTGTCGGCCCCAATGCCTGATAAAAAAAAGTAAAAAAAGTTTGCAAAAGATTAGGATCCTATCGATTTATTCCTTATCTTTATATAAATTAAAAAGAGAGAATATGACAAAAGTAAAAGAGTTCGTAACGGCAGAGTTAAAAGGATTAGAGAAAGGCTTTATCAGAACGCCATCCAGCAGAGAGGCATTAGAAGCATTCGCAAAAGCAAATCAAGGTAGCATGGACATCCTGCTAATGCAAATGGCAATCCAATTCGGAGCCAAGCTGGCATTAGAAAATGTACAAGAGCAATTGGGTAAGTAATAACGTAAAAAGAGAGAACATGACAAAACAAGCAATGATTAAAGCCATTCAACGATTAGAAGCTGAATTGTATTTAGACCTCAAGCAAGCAGAACAATGCTATGGTGTGGAAAGTGACATCACAGAACGACGAACAACCCGATGGGCAAGCGTGCACAATGCAATGCAAGCAATGGGCGTTGCATGTGACTTGACACTACCAGACAATCAGAAAGCCTTAGCCATAAAGATAGAGATGCTTGCATAGGCATAGGGGACATGGGGTGAGATCATGGGGGGGCAATAGCCCCCCTTTTTTTGTGGGGTAGGGGGGAGGGGTAACGGGGGGTGATTCGGGGGGTGATTAGGGGGGGTGGGGAGGGTTTCGTTAAAGGGGTAAGGCACCCCCTGGATGATGAGGGTGGTTATATATGTTTTTCTCGCACGGGTAAATTTTTTGCTATATAGGTGCTCTTTATTGAATATGACGGTGTCATACAATCCTAGCCTAGGCCTCCTTAGACTCTTTCTAGTACACATACTTAGTACACGGCTCATATTCCCTTACACCAAGATGAGGCCTCATCGTTTCCAGGTTTTCCGGGAAACCATATATTTAATATATACAAAAGGATATCATGCAAAGAACATGGCTAACACTTTGGAAACAATATTTAACAGAATCTCGCATTGCTCTCAATGAAAATGAAGGACCTATAGTTATTGGAGGATTATTTACGTTAACTCCATCCGATGGCAATGTATACATCAGAAACAACAAAACAAAAAAGCATTATACGTATCAAGTACTTGGAAAATCAAGTCTTGGATATGTAAGAGTCGCCGTAAAGGATTTCCCTAGCAATTCAAGCATACGAGTACGCGTACCGGTGGTTGGTACCGACACATACAAATTTGACCCAAACACATTACTTGGATTATTGAACACAAAATTTGGATCCGATGATATCTACATGACCACAAAAGAAGGATCAAAAATTAAATTTGAACTAGTTTAATTCCGAGCAAACTGTTTTTGCCCGGCTTCTAGACGGGGACAATCATACTAATACTAACGTACTATATTTATTGATATGATACAAATGCGCAGCATGCTTTGGGAAATTACGTTGGGTGGTGTTACTCCGTATGCAACTCAGTTTGTGTGGTATCAACATGGTGAAAATTTTGAAGCAGACATCACAGCAGACGGACAGCCTATTCAATTTGTATTTACCAGAGCACATCGCAATGACTGGGTGTTTGCTATGGTTGCTCCAGATCGGGTTGATCCTGGGAAATGGACTGTAAGCCATGACAAATCTGCGGCTACTGGACAAGTCAATTATCTTCGTCTTATGCGTACGGCAGCCGATGCTATACGCGATTTTGCCGAAGAGCATCGTCCCGAAGCTATAGATGTAACCGGATCTGATACTTCCTCTGATGCTAAGGATCTTCAAAAGACTCGTATATACAAGGAGTTACTTGCTGCTAACACTGCGGAGCTTGATGCTATAGGATATCGCATGCGTTGGAACATGGGTAAACTGTGGTTGATACGCAAACAAGACTTTGATGCGACGGGCATACAAGACAAATTGGATATGTCTCAAGTCAAAATTAAACGTGCCGTAGTTAACGGATTGTTAGTGTTTATTCCGCATTACAATGGAGAGCGTATGGGAGCATTTAGATTGCGGCCAGTTGCAGGAGGATATCGCATCAAAGAAACCGTGTTGTATGATCGTTATCGCAGTCAAGGTGTTGGCAAAGCCATGTATCGATACATGATTCGCAAATTGAAAGAACAAGGCAATCGTTTGTATTCGGATTCATATCAATCTGCAGAAGCCGCTGGGGTATGGGATGCATTGGTTCGAGATGGTGTTGCAGTAAAATTGCCAGATGGTACGTATGCTGCGGCAGAATAAACAACTACATGATATTTATTAATAAAATTGGATAACAATGAAATTAAAAACACTTTTAGAGGGATATGCTTGGGAACGTAAACCAGGTAAAGGATTGCCAACGTTGGCTGAAGTTCAAGCTGAATATGAAAAAAATGAAGCGGCAGATCCGTTAAAGGCCAAGATTGCTAAATTGGAAAAAGAAATTGCCGACATCAAACATCAATATTATTCAGTGTCCAATTTAAGTCCAGAACGCGAATCACAACTTAGAAAGCAATGGGGTGAAAAAGACCGAGAATTGAAACGAGCAAAACGAGAAGATAGAACCGGGTCTCCAGGATATAATCCAAATCCAGAACGAAGAAAACCAACATCGCCGAGTTCGAAACCTAAACCAGATTTTTTAGATCTAGATAAAGATGGCAATAAAGAAGAACCAATGAAATCTGCAGCTCGTAGTATGAATGAAGCTCATGATCATGATAACATATTAAATTTAGTTGAAAAAGCTGAAGATATGGTGCAAAATCTTCGTAAAAACATGGCTACTAACAGCGTATTGCGACGTGATGAAAAAATGGGATATCTTCGAGCATATGATGAATTGCTAGACGTATTAAGCGATATAGGCTATCAAGCCGAAATGGATTAAACGAGCCTGCTACCTTAGGCAAAACATTGAATCAATGTTGAAAGAGTGCGGCAGAAATGTTGCACTTTTTTTATGTTTGTATATTTATTAATATATTAAATAAAATATAGTTTTTAACTAAAATATGGCTGATATATGAAATTATTAAAACAACTATTATTAGAACAACCAAATAATAAAGACTATGATGTATTATCAAATCCAAAAACACAGTTAAACGTTTTATTTTTAGGTGAGCAATTAAAAAATAACAATAGTTTTGCAAAACAACTTTTGAATTCAGGCAAAATTACAGGAAATATAGTATCTAAAGAATTTATTTCAATTGAAACTGCATTGAGACTATTAGAAACAAATTTAACTAAACAGTTCAATGTAGTTGTCATTATGATTGGAAGTAAAGATTCAAAAGAAAAATCTTCAGCTTCAGCCGAACAAAAATTAGATATGTTATATAAACAAGCTCGTCGATCTGGCGCCAAAGTAGTTGCTGTATCAAATCCTACTAAAAAATTTGCATATGGATATGAAACGAGATTTCCATCGAATGATGCAATTGCAGCATGGATTGAATCAAATGATTCTGCAGATTATATAGTAAAAGCAAATACAATTACTAGTAATGAAATATTTTTTGAAAAAAACGGAATATCGTTAAATGAACAAGGACATCTTGTTATTGCAAAAGAATTGTTAGATGTATTACAGGATCTTGGATCGGATATCAATATTGATGATATTGAAAATACTGTTGCAGGAGATAAAAAAAATAAATTAGATCAAAACGTAAAAAACCCAAGTCAAAGTCAATCAACAATTGTTGATATAAATAAATTACAAACTCGTTTACAATTTTTAAATTATGATATAGATGATAAAAGTGAAATAACATCAAAAAAAATAGGTCCTGCAACAAAAAAAGCAATACAAGATTTTCAATTAATTAACGGTTTAGATGTTACGGGTGAGTTAGATATAGCTACTACTCGAGTATTGTACTCTAGTTCAGCCATATCATATAGTTTTTTTACATATACATCTGCATCATTATTTGGTGTCAAACCGAATCCCGAACAAAAGAAAAAAGATAATGAAACATTGGCGGCACGAGAACCATATGTAACGCCAAGTAAAAACGTTAGTAATTTTTTCAATAGCGTCGAATCTTTAGCTAAAAATCAAGAAGCTAAACATGGAATACCTGCAAGTATAACAATGGCTCAAGCAGCATTAGAAAGTGGATGGGGTACATCTCAATTAGCAACTAAATACAAAAATTATTTTGGAATAAAATGTAGAAGTAATAATTGTGTTAAACTTTTAGCGTCCGATGGCAAAATGGCTAACTGGCAAGCATATTCCAGTATTGAACAAGGATTTGAAGATCATTCAAAAGTTTTAAAAGCTAATAGATATTCAAAAGCATTTACGTTTCCAATAAGTGATTATAAAAATTGGGCGATAGCTATTCAAGATGGAGGTTATGCCGGGGTATCTAGTACTTATGCAAATACACTTATTTCATTAATTGAAAAATATAATTTAGATAAATATGTTTCAAGCTCCGGTACAGTTGATGGTTCAATAGAAAAAACGGCAGATTTAGAAGCTTTTGAAAAACTTCCATTTAGTTATAAAGATATATCATCGCAATCTACATACCCACGGCGGAATCAAAAATTACCAAATGATGATTATTTTATAGTGCATCATACCGCTGGCCGCGGTACTCCCCAAAGTGTCGTAGGAACTTTAAATCAAAGAAAATTAGGTATACAATGGGTTGTAGATCGAGAAGGTAATATTTATCAAACATTGCCGCGTGGCGCGCGCGGTGCACACATATTAAATTCTGATTTAGGTCCGAATAATAGTAATTCTCAAGGCGTAGAAGTTATTGCAAAAAACGATGCCGACATATTACCAATTCAAGCAGTAGCTGTTTTAAAATTAGTTAAAGCATTAGGATTTTCTCCAAATCAAATATATGGACATGGTCAAGTTAATCCTGGACACAAAGCAGCGACGGAAGGAAAAACTATCGTTGATTATATAAAAGCTAATTATGGATAATATTTATATAAAAAAGTAAAATATGTTTGAAAAATTAATTTCTACGTTAATGACGTCTCGAGATCAAGCTCATATATTTCATTGGCAAACAGTTGGCCCAGGTTCATATGCTGCACATAAAGCGTTAGGTAAATATTATGAAGCAGTTCCCGATATGTTGGATGCGTTAGTAGAATCATATCAAGGAAAACATGGGATAATAATGGGATATGAACCAGCAGAACGTTTTGATGAATATTCAAAAGATAATGCAATAAAATATTTTAAAGCATTATCTATATTTTTAGAACGCGTATATACGAAATTTCCAAAAGAAGATACCAACATTATCAATCAATTGGATGCATTTAAAGATTTAATTTATACAACATTATATAAACTAGAAAACTTGGAGTAATATGAATTTATTAAACAATAAAACATACAAACGAATACTTAAAGAAGAATTACATAGAGCTCGACGCATTCTGCGCGAATACAACGAAGCTGAAATTTGGAAACGTTTAAGGGTGCAACAGCGAAAAGAATTATTAAGTTCTGTAGACGACGATATGGGTCCGGATTTTGCAGATGAATATGCAGAAACAGATTGGTTGCAAATTCCAGATGCTGTTACTAATCGCATCGATATATCTCGATATACTGCAGATTATGCAAAAAGTGTTGACAAAAGCGCTTTGATGTATGCACGCGGTATTTTTGATATCATATATGATAACAAACGATTTAAAAACACCAAACAACTTCAAGATTTTATAGCAAAAGAAATTAGAACACAATCTACGGATCAAGATTCCATGAAAATGGCTTTAATGCAATATGCACGAGACAATTCCGCTAAAATGATGGATTTAAATATTAAAACACAGCGTATGGCAGGAATTCTACCGGCAGCTGGTAGTGGTTTTAGTGGAGCAACAACTCCTAGCACTAACCCATTTAATTTTGGATGGACAGGAGATTAATGCAACATAAAACGGAATTTTTGGCATTGCATGTTGTTAAAATGCATGGTAAATGTGAAAATACTGAATCCGAATTACGTTTTATTAATAGAAATCATATAATGCAAATTCGACAAGATGGGGATGATGTGATCATAGAATTATCAGATTATGAAAAATTAAAAATACGCAACGAGAACATTCACGTTTTAATGGATCGTTTTATATAACATGATATTTATATAAAATAAAAAAAAAGGTTAACATGACATCGCAAGAAATTTTTGAGCAAATTGAACAACATTGGTTAGTATTTAAAGAAAATCACGAGCGTTTTACGGATAAAAAAGTTAAAGCTGCTGGAGTTAGAGCTCGCAAATCAATCAATGAAATTAAAAAGTTAGCAAGTAAGTATCGTTCAACACAATTGGCAGAATCCAAATCAGAATAATGCACAAAAAACAAGAAATATTAGTATATCACACGCTTCGAAGTATTATACAGGAGCAAGCTGATTCTTCTGCTCCGGCAGATGATAGTAAATCGGCGTCTGCTATTGAAACAGACAATTCTGATATATCTGCAAAAGATTCTCCATTTACGCCTGCAGAAGAACGATTTTTAGGTAAATTTGATGCATATGGATCTAATCATTTAGGAATCATATATTCACTTTCAGACATTGGTATTCGCGAATTCATTATGCGAAGCGGTAAAGATTTAAACTGCACTCCATCAATTTTATTAAAACTATTACGAGATAAAATTGTTAAAATTGTACCATATACGGGTTGGGGGCGTGACAATTCGTATACAATTGAATTACAATTATCATTAGATGACGTCAAAGGATTGGGTGCTACTGATAAAGAAAAAGCTGAAAAGGGTTCTACAGCATCTGGAGCTGCTGGCGCTGGCGCCGGTCCGAGTGCTGAAGTTGCTTGGGTTGTACGATATGGAGATTTGTTATCGGAATCTGCAAACATTGCGCAACAATTTATAGTTAAAAATAAAAATAACAGCATTTATTTGACTGAATCTTATATATCCAACGAAATTCCAAAGCAATACGTTAAACATATGGAATATTTGATTGCATCAATTGGTGATAAAAAATATTCAACTGCTGAAAATCAACATTTAATTTCAAATATTTTAAAAAAGCTTCATGAAAATTTTAAATTAACTAGCAAACAAATTTCCGAATCTTATAAAATGCATAAAAAACAAAAACGTTACGAAAAATTTGCAAACAAAAAATAAAATTTGGATAAATCAATCAATTTTACTATATTAATAGTAAGTTATAAATTTTAAAAACAATAAAATGTCGTATTACACAGCAAAAATTCAACTAATTGACATGGTTGATACACCAAAAGGCCCAAAAGAAAAACGAACCACTGAAACTTATTTGGTAGAAGCACTTTCAGTAACCGAAGCAGAAGCTAAAGTTGTTGAAGATTTTAAAGGTTACACGTTTGATTTTGAAGTTAAATCAGTTTCTGCAAGTAAAATCATTAAAATTATCAAATAATGGCAATTTACAAAGAAGGACAAACCGTTGTTGTTACACAAGATGGTGTGAATCGCGTAGGGGTAATATTGGATCGCTATTTGCTAGGCAACAGCAAGATGATCGTGTATGATATTTTGTTAGAAAATCGTTCTGCAATCATCATGATCAATACTAATACAAAAGCTAATACTTACATCAATAAAAATTTAACTGCCATGTTGTGTGATACTGGAATTATTCAAACTACAATTCCTTACAAACAATTGGTAGCAGACGATGCATTGCCAATCACTAAATCATAATTATGCAACTTGCAAGTTTAATCAAACGAGTTCAACAACGATATCCTGGTAGTACGTGTATGCAAATTCATGATGAATATCACGTAATATATGCAGATGAAAGTTTAAATGACGCGTTTTTACTACCAGGTTTTGAAACAGAACAAGAAGCATGGCAACAAATATCACAATTTGTAAAAATGGAACAAAGCATCAACCGTACACATCCGTTAAAACAAATGATATCTGAACAAAAGAAGCGAGAAAGTCAAGAACGAATTGCAAATAGAATACAAAGATATGGATAAAGAAATTATAACAAATAAAATTTTAAAAAATTTATCATCTAAAGATGATACATGGAATCAATGGGACTTATTACAGCCAACGGATGCAAATTACATGTTGTATAGTCCAAATGCAGTTGGATACAATACTACAGCAGAACATCAATTTTTAATGCAAAATTTATTAGTTGGGTATTCTGCAGATCGTTCTATATTAGACATTGGTTGTGGCCGTACGGATTTAGCAAACTTTATTGAAGATTTTTATGAACAATCACCTGTATATACGGGAATTGATCACAATCCCGTAATGTCCGATATTGCAAAGAAAAAATACAAACGAGATATTATATCAGGTGCATTTGAAACTACAAAATTAACAAAACATGATTGGGTAATCGCATCAGGAGTATTTACGCAGCGTAGATGCGAAACTGAAAATGATGATTTAAAAAAACTTTTCAATGATATTGACATATTATATAATTTATGTAATGAAGTTGTATCATTTAATTTATTGAGTCCAATAAATACAAAACATCATGAAGGATTTCTTTACATACATCCAGGCATCGTAATTGATTTATTGATTGAAAAATATCAGTATGTTATAACTAGATGTAATTATTCAAAAGATGTATATACCGTATTAATTAATAAAATATAAATATGACACACAGCATTAATCAGCCATGGGCAATTTCAGAAAAACACGTTACTAGATATGGAGAAACGTGGGCCAACATGGATTTTGAATTTGATTCAAAAATATCTGAAAAAAATTTTAAAACAGAACCAATGGAATGTTTTATTGGACATTTGTTAATTTTCAATCAACGTATTGGTATGCGATATAAAGATTTAATTGCATACTCAAAAAGTATTGATACGTTAGCTAACAATGTTTATGCCAATAAAGCTAAAAAACAAGATGCGTTTGCAGCTGATATCAAAGGTAGAACATTAATGTTACGCAAACATGAAATTGGAAAATTAGCACAAACTTTATCAGATGCGTTGGATTGTGCTATGCGCAAATATGAGTTAGGTTTATATTTATAGTAAAAATAATCATGCATCGCGAAGCAACGTTTGTATATTTTTTTAAAACAGATAAAAAACAAGAAACCATTGGTAGTGTTATGGCTTTTTCAAAAAAAGAAGCTATAACTAAAATAGCAATAATCAAACAGTTGCCAGAAGTTGAAATTGATCGATTATTCATTGTTAAATTAAAACGAGGTAAATATGAAAACGATCTTTAATAAAATATATGTATCAAAATCTGAATATTCAATGTTTAAAATAATGCGTACATCTGATCAGTTACGATGGTTGTTTGAAACATATGATGCAGCAATTACACAAACAAATACACTCGATTTATCTAAGTTTTTTAATGATATTAAAGAAAATCTAGAACAATATAATACATCTTTATTAGAGTATGATAACAATACTCATATGATTCAAAATGATTTACCTGCAGATAATAGTATAGATTTTGTTGATGTATTAGTTGATGATAAAAATATATTACTAGAATCAAACAGCCTTAAGGCATTGCGATACGTTAAAAACAAATTTTTTGAATCTGGATACATGTTGCAACGAGATTTGGCAACAGAAAAACTGTTTCGAAAAGATAAAACAACTCGTTACATTCGTGTATTTCGTATTATTAATCACGTAAATTCAATGTGTCTTAATTAATGGCAAAAAAACAACAAACACCCGACGATATCATCAAACAGTTTGAAAAACCACAATTTTCAATTGCAGATGCGGTATTTTTTACTTGGTTAGGTTCAAAAAAATATGGTTATATTACAAAAATTAAAAAAACTACATGGGGTGTTATGTACACGGTTGAATCGAATAATACGCGTTATCCGTGCGGTGTTTCGATTAAAGGGTATAAAACAGCGTATACAACGGGATGCATCGACGTCGATGAAACTAGATCCATTAAACGAGATACATTCAAGACACGCATCCAAAACGGACATACAAGCACATATACAGAGCTTTTTACAGACACCGGAAGGACGACGCATGAAAGCAGAAGCAAGTCTAACGTTAGCGAATACATATCTGTATCAAATCATAAATCAGTTAAATCGACCCGAATTAACAATACGAGAAAAAATGCTGTTAAATCTAGCTCTAATGGAAATAATGCAGGAACTAAAAAAGAACGAAAAAATATTGAACTCGATGCCGCAATACAACGACAACGAAATTTTTTGAATGGATTTGTATCAAATGATTGATGTTGGTTGGAAATTATAAATTTATTTTTTATTTTAAAAAAAACAAATAATTAATAAATTTATGAAAACAATTGCAATCATATTTACATTATTAACATTCTACGGATTTAGTCAGGATATCGATTATCAAAAATATACCAATGGGTATAAAACAGATTCATTTCCGTTAACGGGTAGCTATTTGACACAATGGAAACTAGATAGTGCAAAATTTGATAAATTGATTAGTACTGATTCAATTGAATACTATCTTTTAATTAAGTTTAATGAACTACGCAAATCACAAAAATTAACATCATTATCATTGTATGTCAATGATTCTGCTTATGTAAAATGTAATAATTGGGCAAACTATTTATTAGCAACGAAAAAAATGGGACACAATGGCGAAGCATATGAAATTGCAGCTGGTATTATATTTGATTTTAAACGATCTGCAGCCATTAATAAATACATTGCTGAAGAACTTTATAATAAATGGATAAATTCGCCTAGTCACAAACTTGCTATATTGAATCCAAATAAAAAATATATGATATCTTGCAATCAATGTAAATATTATTATGGAACTCCATTTTTTAAAAAAAAATTAGTAGGATTGGTAAGATTTTTTGAATAGTAAAAAAGGTTGCAGAAATGCAACCTTCTTTATGTTATTTTAATTATTAATTATATGCATCACATATATGTACTAAATTTTCTGCAACACCGCCACCGGATAATAGTCCCAATCTAGGCAATTTAAATCGTTTAATTTTTCTTTTAAATCGTTTCCATCTAGATTTAATTGAATATTTAAAATCACCGAATGAAACATAAGTATAATCTAAACTAAAAAACCATTTACCGGCAGTTTCAATTTTAGCATCAATTTCTTCTGTTGGTGGAGTTGGTGGTATCTCTGGTTTTTTTGTATAAAATAATACATATCCTGCATACGTACCTCGATGTGGCCCAAATATAGTTTCATATTCTTGTTGAAGCATTGCTTGTGTCGGTACTGGCTCATCTGGATATCGATATCCAAATGTAAGTTTAAACGCGTCATAAGCCGTACTATTGTTACGACCTGCATAAAAATATCTAGGTGTTACTTTGTCGACGTTATCGTCTTTTTCTTCTTGTTTAAATCCTTTATAGTATTTATTGTATAACGGCCCATATCCATTGCCATATGTTTTTCCACTAGCATCGGCGGTTCCAACTGGATCATACTCATACCAACCTGGACCTCGATTCGGATGTAAATTTGGGGTTTTTAATTCTTTAGCGCCCTCTGCCAGCGCTGGTAGCAATTTATCAATCACCGGTTTCATTGCCGTCGTAATACCCGTTGCACGATCTTTACATAATTGTATGTTTCCTTGTGTTTTTTCAGCTGAAGATGGCTTAGCGGATTTCGAATACTTCATCGTACCAACGGCACTAGATCTAGCACCTGCATTATATTCAATTCGATAAATTTCGCCACCATTGTTAACAATTGCATCAATGCGACGTTTCATCTCTGCCTCGAACGCAGTAGTATCCGACCATGTTGTTTCATCATCTAGATTTCCATATATAACATTTTGCGATGCTGGATCGTTTGGATTATCTGGATATGAATAATATGATGCGTATGCTTCTATTTGACTGCCATCTGCTTGTTTTTTTTGTACTTTTAGTAAATTAGCTTTGATTTCAGCTGCACCCGGAGCTATATAAAATGATGTATAATCTTGCCATGTTAATGACGGAACCTCTTCTACATTTTTACGATGTTGTTCTATTATTCTAGGAAGCATGTCAATTTTATCTTGAGGAGTCATTTCTACGGAATATGTTGAAGACCCCCCCTCTTCACCACCGGCGCCGGCGGCTCCTAAAACTAATTTAGTAGCAAAATTTTGCAACCTAGCTAAGTCTCGTTTCATATCATTATAAAAAAGATTCGGGTCTGGGTTTTCTTCGTCTCCCATTTTATTGTATTCAGCAGCTAACTTCGTAAGAAATGTATCATCAATTGTATATGTAACTCCATTTGGATCTTTTCCTGTAGCAACTGCAGTAAATAACCAATTTAAAGCTGATGATGCATCATCAGAAAATATTTCCATTAAATCTTCGCCAGATAAGAAAATATTTTGTTTCTGCATTTCTTGTAATTTTTCTATGAAACTAGATATATTTAAAGTATATGGTTCGGCTGTTGTGCTTTGAATTGGTAGATTATTAATTGCGCTCAATGTTTGTATTACAGTTGACATTTGATTTTCGGCAGCTGGATCTGCCTCCCCACCTAAAACTTCAGCACCATACCAATACATTATGGTACCTTCATCTCGTGTACGTTTAGCATACATTAAATCAAGAACTTCTTTATATCCACCTGTATTTTTTACTTCATCGGTGTCTTTTGCTTCTAATTCTGCGCGTGACGGCAAACCTTTCTTTTTTAACCACCTTTTAGTTCTCCATTGTGCCCATTTTACCATTAATGGCATTGATTGTATTTTTCTTCGTACTCTACTTTTTAATCTTCGAAGCCCCCTTTGACCATAAACCGTACTTTGGTCAGCGTCTAAAGTTTGATCTGGGTCTGGGGTTGGTGGGTCGGTTGGTTTTTCTAAAAGTAATTTTAGGTTTGTAGATTCAACTAATTCACCATATTCATTAATGTATGTGTAATCAGAATAAAAATCTTTTTTCGATTTATTTTGAAGTAAAATTAATTCATTTTCATTTAAATTTTTCACTCCAAATCTTAGCATATTTTCTGCTAGAATATTATGTAAACTCATGTATTCCTTTAAATATAATTTTACAACTGCTGCCAACTATCGTCATCAAGATCTAAAGAATCTGAAGCAACGCCGTGCTTTTTAAATATGTTTAAATTTCTATTGAATTTCTGAAGCGCTCGTTTTAACGTAACTGGGTTTAAAGACGGGTGTGCTTTTTTCTTTGCAAGTCTTCGTTTAAGTCTTCGAATATATCGAGATAAATTCATTCCTTTTCGTTTTAATAGTTTAGCTAATCGATCAAATGGCCCTGGGTCAGTTTCGTCTGCATTAACTAATTCCATTTCCAATGAATCCAATTCTGTATCATCAACATCATCGTTAGTATTATCAACTTGTATATCTTGTTCAAGAATTAGTCGATCTAATGTTGTTAAGTTTTTTGCTTTAAATCTTAACATATTTTCTGCTAAATTTATTTTTTTCATATATCCTTTATTTGTTTCATATAAATATTACACCAAAAAAAAAATACAAAAAAAAAACGATTTGGATTTTACATTTTTTTTACATAATATAAAATAAAACATATATGATTCGTTTTGGTTATGCTTGTATCAACATGAAGTTATCTGCTCGGGGTATTCGTACCGGCAGGGCTATGATTGATCGCAAATTCAAACTTGGTGGCTTACGGCTTGCAGCTGACATTGCACTTGCCAATGCCCGTGATTTACTTGCTATTCTGCAATGGAATGAGGCACATGGTATACGATTGTTTCGGTTAGGCTCCGAGCTCTTTCCACGTTGGAATCATTACGAACTTGCTGATTTGCCCGACATTGATCTTATTGTGCAGCATTTACGTTCTGCAGGTGATTATGCACGTGCACATGGCCATCGCATCACAACACATCCTGGTCCATTTCATATTCTTGGTAGTCCTGATGCTGTTGTTGTTGATAATTCTATCGTTGGTCTTGAACGACATTCTGAGCTCTTCGATATGATGGGTTTTGCACCTAGCTTTGAGAACAAGATCAATATTCACGTTGGTGCTACTTACAATGATAAGCCTGGTACTATTATGCGATGGTTGCATAACTATGATCGTTTATCAGATTCTTGCAAGGCGCGTTTGGTTATTGAGAATGATGACAAGGCATCTATGTATTCGGTGCGCGAGTTGTATGAAATGTTGCATGCTGAGATTGCCATACCCATTACATTTGACTATTGGCATCACACTTTCAATACTGGTGACTTGTCCGAACAAGAAGCATTCTTTATGGCTCGCGAGACATGGCAGCGTCATGGTGTTACTCAATGCACTCATTACAGTGAATCTCGTCGACGCGAAGCACAAATTCTTATTGAGCGCATGTTTGCTCATCACAACATTGACATTGCTGATTTACCTAAATGGCCTACATTTCACAAACAATACAAAGAGTTTACCAAGATCAAGGAGCAGGCTCATGCTGATTATATTACACGGCTTCCAGACACGTACGGCGTAGCTGATCTCGATGTTATGGTTGAAGCAAAAGCAAAAGAACAAGCATTGCTCAATTTAAACGTTGAATGTTGTAAAAATACGCAATTAATTTTAGATTAGTATATTTATATATAAATAATATTAATAATATAAAAAGGTTATTTATGAAAGCAGATTATCGCTATAAAGCAAAAATTACGGATGATATTGCAGATGCACATGAAACAATTCGCGTAACAGCTAAGGCTTTAAATGAAGGAAAACTTGATAAAGCATCTGCACTTGACAATTTGGCTCGTGCAATGAAAAAATTAGAAGCAGCAAAATACTATATTGACCGAGGATAATGGCAAAACGATTTCCGTATCTTGTATTAGCAGCAGCATTCGGTTTGGCTGCAAGTGCAGCATATTATAGCGTATTTGGTTTAAGCAAATTGTTTGCATCGCAAGCAACTTCCGTAATTATACTTGCATCTACATTGGAAATTTCCAAACTCGTAACTGCATCATATTTGCATCGTTATTGGTCTGAAATAAACAAATCAATGAAAGTTTATTTAACTAGTGCCGTTGTGATTTTAATGATGATTACGTCATTAGGAATTTATGGATTTTTAGCATCATCATACCAAGACACGGCATATCGATTGCAAAATCTAGAAACTATTGTTGACAATCAACAAAACAAACAACACAGATTTCAAACACAATTGGATGCAGTAACTCAAGAAAAACAAACGGTTGATAAAAATGTAACACAACTAACTCAAGCATTATCTAGCAATCAAAATCGTTATGTAGATGCTAAGGGCAACCAAATCGTAAAAACTGATGCTGCAAATCGCAAGACATATGAAAAACAATTGGATATTTCCATGCAGCGTTTGCATGAATTAACTAAGCGAGAATCGGCATTATCGGATTCGGTAACTGCGATAGATTTAAAAATTGCAGATCTGCAAACAACGTCCGATGTTGCAGCAGAAATAGGACCATTAAAATACATTGCAAAGATAACCGGAAAATCTATGGATTCAGTAGTCAATTGGTTGATTATCATGCTCATTTTAGTATTTGATCCATTAGCTATCATATTGCTAGTTTCTGCTAATAGAATTTTACAACATAACACTCAAAATATCATTAACAACATCAATCCTACGCAGGATAAACAATCTCTGCAGGCGGAGCGGTCGGAAGCAACCGAGGAGAGACCAGCCGAGAGGGTTAAAGCCCCAACTCATGCTTCCGACACTGAAATTGAACATCAACCAATTTATAAACACGGATTTCAAGTAAAACAAGAAACTCCAGCAACTCCGCAAATATTATCATATTGGAATAAAACAAGAAGCGATCGTGAAAAGAAACGTAAAAAGTAGTATGGTCCCTAGGGGCTTTAAAAAGTTACAATGCAAATATTGCAATGAAATTTGTCAAAAAGTAGATGTAAATGCAACTGCAGTTACATGTTATAAGTGTGTATCTAAATTAGTTAACGGCAACCAATTGGAAATACGAAAATAAATCAATATAATAAGTTATGTTACAAGCAGAAAAAATCAAATCAAACTGGGAAAGATATCGTGGATTAGTTGATCAGTTCTTCCCTACCCGGAAAGATGCATTAAATCGAATGTATGATGCATTTGAAGACCGTATGGTAATGATGCCAGCATCTTCCGTTGCACATTATCACAATGCATTTGCCGGAGGTTATGTGGATCATGTACTTCGCGTAATGGATTGTGCGTTAACTTTGCATAATACATGGATGGTGTGTGGAGCTGATATGTCTGGTTATACTGAAGAAGAATTGTTGTTTGCAGCAATGCATCATGATTTAGGCAAAGTAGGTTTTCCAGGAGATGGTAATGAAGTATATCAAGTAGAAACTTCGGATTGGCATCGCAAGAATCAAAACAAAATGTATCGACACAATGAAAACATTCCATTTACCATGGTACCGGATCTTTCAATTTGGTTGCTGCAGGAATATAATGTTAAAATGTCTTGGACGGAATATCAAGCAATTAAAATTCATGATGGAATGTATGATGATGCAAATAAACCGTATTTTGTTGCTCGATCAGCACAAGCCAAATTAAAAACAAATCTTCCTATCATTTTGCATCACGCAGATCATATGGCAGCACAAATTGAATATGAACGTTGGAGAAATCGAAATAACGAATCACCTAAACCGGTTTCTGAAAAAAATAAAATACAAAAATCTGCAGTATTAAAAAATCTTGCAGAAAATAACCCAGATGTAGAACAAGCAATAACAGATATTTTTAAAGCATTTAACGGAGAATAACATGATATTTTTGATTGTAACAAGTATACTTTTACTAGGAATTAGTACGTATTTAGGATATCGAGCTTGGTATCTTGCGGGTGTATTGGGTGATATTCAAGAACAATCTGATGAATACATTAAAAAATTAGAATTTACTAACAAATATATGTATTCGCAAATTGTACAATCATATGAAAATATGAAACGCATCGATCATTTAGGAGCGTTTAAATCTGAAGATGAGGCGGGAACTACATTTCATATATTATTTGAAACTATAACCAATTTAAAGGAAGAATTTGATGTCGAAGATCAAGAAAAATAAATCATATTTTACTAAAATAACAGATTTAGCAATTTCATCATATAATAAAAGTACGGATCTAGCATTGCGAGAAAAAATTTATCGAAGATTTATTTATCCAGCGTTCATGAAACTTACTGAAAATATTATTAATAAAGTTAAACCCGATTATATTGATTCTTCATTTCAGGATTTACAAACCGATCTAGTTACGTATTTAACAGCTCGATTAGATAAATTTAATCCAGAAGCAGGAAAGGCATATTCATATTATACAAGAACATCATTTAATTATTTAATTGCAGAAAATCAAAAAGGTTATGCAAAAATAAAATCTGATATGTTAGAAATTAATATTGATGAACAACGAAATGTTGTTACTGAATTACATAACGATGAAATGCAAGAAACGTTACGAGAATTCATGGATGCATATGTTGAATATTGTTATGAAAACATTAATTACATTTTTACAAATCCTACAGATATACATGTAGCAGATTCAGTATTACATGTTTTTCAGTTTCGAGATCAAATTGACGATTACAATAAAAAATCATTGTATTTACTTATACGAGAGCGTACTGGATTAGAAACTACAAATATTACGCGTGTTGTTAAAACATTAAAAACAATATATGATAAAAAATTTTACGAATACGAACAAACAGATTTCATAAAATTGCCTTTTTGATATTTATTTTAAAGGTCTCATGCATGGATAAAAATGATGAAATATTTAAAGGAACAACTTTTTCAGATTTAATGTCCGATGTTTATCACAATTCAAAAAAGAAAGACCGACAAATTAATCAACTTATTGCACAACTTCAACCATTGATTAAGAATGCATCTGATGCTACCATTATTGTTCCTTTAATTAAAGAATATTTAGATGTTGCAGTTAAAAATGATGATCATTTAGTTAAATTAACTGCAATTGTTCAACGCTATATTTCAACCAAGCAAACAATATCTGGAGCAGATGGATTACTTAGTGACGAAGAAAAACAACAACTGCTTCGCGTTGCCGAACAAACATTGTCTGCAGAATTAACAGATGAATTAGATTCAATTGAACAAGAATCTGATGCATTGAAACGGCGCATTGAAAACTCAATGAATAAAACTAAAAAGGATGTAAATGAATAATTTTTCAGAAATTAAATATTCAAATCCAATTCGAATGTATATAGGTGAAGTAATAGCTGAACCATCTACATTAACATATAAACAAAATATTAACAATACAAAAAAAAATAAAATTTATGAAATACGTTGTAATTTAATTTCAAATGATGTTACTAAAAATCCATGTACTGCATATCCTGCTAATATCAATATACAAAAAATTCCACTAATTGGAGAGTATGTTTTATTATTTCAAGCATATTCTGATGATTCTAGATATACATCTAAAAAACCAAATTGGTATTATTTATCTGACATTTCTATCTTAACAAATTTAAATAACAATTCAGTCCCAGGAATATCAGGAGAATCGTTTGAAAATTCTAGTATTGGGGCAACATTTGAAGAACAATCGATTAATTCATTACAACCATATGAAGGTGATATATTAATTCAGGGTCGTTTTGGTAATAATATACGAATAGGCAGTACCGTAACTAATTCAAATACGTATGATCGACAACCAACTTGGACATCTAATAATAACGGAGATCCTATTATAATTTTATCAACTAATAAAAATAGAAACAATACATCATTTTCTATAGAACATGTTGAAACAGATTTAGCATCATTATATTTAACAAGTACGCAACATTTAAATGAACTAAAAATTACTAAACCATTAACGATACATAATGTTTTTAATGGGTCGCAGATGGTTGGGATTGCAGATCGTATTATACTTCGAGCTAAAACGGATATTGCCGTTATAGATTCTCAAGAAGGAATTGTATTAAATACTCCAAACAACATTTATATTGGAGGAGAAGAAGCAAATCAACCATTAGTACATGGCGACGTACTATTGGATATATTAAATAAAATAATAGATCATATTGAATTTGTACAAATTGAATGTGGAGAATTAATAGGCGGATTTAAATCAAAAGATTCAATAAAAACTGCAAGAGAAAAATTATCTGATTTACTTAGTTCAAAATATCGAATGGAATTTAATCCACGTAAATAAAAGAAAAATATGGCAATAGTACCACCATTAGATGAAATACCAAAATTAGCAGGAAAACTGACAGATAAATTAATAAAATTAGGATTAAAAGAAACAGATAAACTAGTAGATAAATCATTGAAATTAGCACAAGATTCCGTTAAACTACCGATAAAATGTAAGTGCGATGATCCTAAAATTAAAAAACTTAAAAAAGATCTAGAAAACATACAAAAACAAATTCAACAAGTACAGGCTTTAGTTCCTAAAGTACAACAAGTTGTTAATACTACAAAAACCGTAATCAATATTGCACAAGGAATAAAAACTGCAATAACGGTTGCGCAACTTTCTAATCCTGCTACTGCACCACTATTTATTGCACAACAACTTCAAGAAATACAAAATGCTACAATTACTAATGCATTAACTTGTGTTAATCAATTGGCTGATTATCCAATTTCTTTAATAAACAAATTGCCACCATTAATAATGCCCCCTATACAAGAAGCATTATCTAAATTAAATAGTTCGTGCAACGGAGATATACCGGATATTGTTATACCTAAAATTGGAGAAGTAGATACAAACAACATAACAAATTACAATGATTTATTTCCATCTGAATTTTATCGAGATATTAATGTATCAGAACAAGATTTGATTGATAGAGCAAATACTATACAAAATTTAATACAACAACAATTGGATGTATTATCTAATATACGAGAAGCTCCTAGCACAGTAATACAGCAACAAGGGTCGCCAACTGATGACATTGGAAAACAAGGTGATTATTATGTTGATACACAAAATTTAATATTTTATGGTCCAAAATTAACAGATGATAAATGGCCTCCGGGCATAAATTATTAATGCTAATATTTATTTAAAAGTAGTCATATGGATACATCAACATTAGTAAAAGCACTAAAAACGGCTGTAAGGCAAGTTATAAAAGAAGAATTAACTGAAATTTTACGTGAAGGTTTACAATCTACAATTACGGAAATACACCAAGAACAACAAAAAACAAAACCTATACGAAATAATTCTAAAACAGTACAACAATCTAAAAATAAAGTACAATTTTTGGATAATAAATGGGCTTCTGTTTTAAATGAAACGGAAAGTTTACATGAACAAGAACCGGTATCAATAAATAGTTTTCGAGATTTAATGAATGAAAACATGGAAGAAATTCGAATGACATCTCAGGATGCTATTAATTTTGGTGCAATGCGACAAAATATGCGAGATTCAATAACTAATACGACACCATCACTAAAAATTATGGAAGACCCGGAAACGGGAAAAATGTTTGAAATTCCACAAGAAGTACAACAAGCAATGACTCGAGATTATTCTTCGTTAATGAAAGCAATTAACAAGAAAAAAGGAATTTAATGCCATATATTATTGTACAATCTGGATTAATAAATACGGGTTCATTTGACGCATTAGGTATTGATTTATACTTTAGTTCTCCGCAGTTGTTTAATTCTCTGTACACTAATGAAAAACAAGCTTCTGCAAATTTAAAAACATTATTGTTAACGCAAAAAGGGGAAACAATTAATGAAGTAAATTTTGGTACTGATTTATTAAAATATATTTTCGAACCAGTTAGTGATCAATTAAAACAAGATATACGAGAATCTATTATAGATGCAATAACCGTATGGTTACCGTATATCAATATTATTGACATTGAAATATTAACATCAGAAGATGATGCATCTATAGATGACTTAACTATTGTAGTAGTATTAACATTTAATGTTGATAATAATACTAGTATAAATTCAATAACATTAACTGCAAATCAACAAGGACAGTTAAGCGTATCGGGAGTATAAAATGGAAACAAAAAAAGATGTAGTATATACCGGTAAAGATTTTAGGCAATTAAAAAGCAATTTAATTAATTTTGCTAAACAATATTTTCCAAATGTATATACAAATTTTGAACAAGCATCTCCAGGAACTTTATTTATCGATTTAGCTGCATATGTTGGAGATGTTTTAAGTTTTTATGCAGATTCTAATTTAAAAGAATCGTTGTTGGAACAAGCAACAGAACGTACGAATATATATGATTTAGCTAAAGCTTTAGGTTATAAACCAAATAATTCAGTTGCTGCACAAGTTATATTAGATATATTTCAATTATTACCAGCATCAGGATCTGGATTAAATGTTAAGCCAGATTTTAATTATGCACTTTCAGTTAAACCAAATTTGATAGCACAAAGCTCCGATGGAGCTGCATCTTTTAGAACTTTAGATTCTATTAATTTTTTATATTCATCTTCATATGATCCAACTGATATAACAATATATGAAGTTGATCCTGTAACTAAAAGTCCTACATATTATCTTTTAAAAAAACAAGTTAAAGCAGTTTCGGGAGAATTAAAAACAAAAACATTTACATTTACAAATCCAATACCATATGATAAAATTGTATTAACAGATACAAATGTTATTGAAATTATTTCTGTAACAGAAACTGATGGGGATAATTGGTATGAAGTTCCGTATTTAGCACAGGACACTATTTTTGAAGAAGTACCAAATTTGGCAGAAAATGATCCGGAATTATCGATATATCGATCTTCATCTCCTTGTTTATTAAAATTAAGAAAAACCGCAAAACGATTTATAACTAGAACTAGAAGTGATGGTCGCACAGAATTGCAGTTTGGTGCAGGTATATCTGATGATAATGATGAAGAAATTATTCCTAATCCGTCTAATGTCGGAAATGGTTTAGATGCATTTAGAAAATCAGTTAATATAGATTTAGATCCAGCAAATTTTTTATATACTAGAACATATGGACAAGCTCCAAATAATACTACACTTACCGTAGTGTATACCGTCGGTCGAGGTATTACAGATAACGTTGCTGCAGATACTTTAACAAAACTTGCATCAATATCATTTGATGATGATATTAATTCAAATTTAAATACTAATTTATCTAATTTTATAAAATCTTCATTAACTGTTAATAATTCAACGCCAGCATCTGGAGGGAAATCTGCAGATACTATACAAGAAATAAAAAATAATGCTATGGCTAGTTTTGCTGCACAAAATCGTTTAGTAACTAGAGAAGATTATATAATTAGATGTTATTCGATGCCTAGTAGATTTGGAAGTGTTGCAAAAGCATATATAGTCCCCGATGATCAAATTTCACAAAAAGATTTTGAAAAAAATCGTATCATGAATCCGTTAGCAATGAATATGTATGTTTTGGGTTATAATAATTTAAAACAACTAGTAACATTAAATCAAGCAGTTAAAGAAAATTTAAAAACATATTTAGGATATTATCGTATACTAACAGATGCTATAAATATTAAAGATGCATTTATTATTAATATAGGTATAGATTTTGAAATTTCAGTATTATCAAATTATAATAGTAATGAAGTTTTATTAAAATGTATCAATCAATTGAAATCATTTTTTGATGTTGATCGTTTACAAATCAATCAACCTATAATTAAATCAGACATATTAACTACTATTGCCAATGTTAAAGGAGTACAATCAGTTATTGCTATGCGATTGTTAAATTTATATGATTCGGATTTTGGATATTCTGGAAATATTTATGATTTAGAACGAGCTACTAAAAATGGTGTTATTTATCCATCATTGGATCCTAGTATTTTTGAATTAAAATTTCCAAATAAAGATATACGCGGACGAGTGGTTAATTATTAAAATTCTATATTTATACAAAAAAAGGATAAACTCACCATGGGCGTATTATCAAATAACCGTGCTCAAATTGTTGCTGGCGGATTAATATCGGCCAGTTTCGTATCAGATTTATATGATGTATTTACTGGAGCTATTAGTGAATCAATTGTAATTTCTGGTTCTTCTATCGTAACGGGTTCGGTAAAAATATCAGGATCATTAAATGTAAATTTTGGAATTACTGGCTCATTATTGGGATCAGCTTCGTGGTCTAGTAATTCTATAACTGCTTCGTATGTTAATTTAGTTGCCGGTCCAAATATTATTATTAATACGGTTGGTACTAGTTATGAAATAACAGGAAGTCCATATACATATTTAGCCGATTCAGCATCATTTTCATCAAGCATAGCTAGTAATTATCAAAAGTTTTTATTCGATTCAGCATCATTTAGTTCTAGTATAGTAACAAATTTGAATAATTACTTAGCTGACTCGGCATCTTTTAGTTCTAGTATAGTAACAAATTTGAATAATTATTTGTTTGATTCTGCTTCTTTTAGTGCAAGCATTGCAAACAACCTAAACAAATATTTGTTTGATTCTGCTTCTTTTAGTTCTAGTATAGTAACAAATTTGAATAATTATTTGTTTGATTCGGCATCATTTAGTTCTAGTATAGTAACAAATTTGAATAATTATTTGTTTGATTCTGCTTCTTTTAATTTAAATACAAACTTATTAAGTAGTAGTTTTCTTACAAATTCTAGTTCAAATTCTAGTAGAATTTCTGCATTAGAATTTTTTAGTTCTAGTTTAGATTTGTCATATGCAAGTGAAACGCAATTTACATTATTTACGGCATCATATCAAAATGATTCTGCATCAATTATTTCTAAAATTATTTCAGCTGCAACAACTAGTTCTAATACATTTAACGGTCAACAAAATATTGTAGGTAATGTTATAATTGATCCTGCATATAAATTATATATCAATGCAATTGAAGAGGAAGCTACAAATGCTGGAATTTCATATGTTGCTGGTACAGCAGGACATCGATTTGAATCTGGCGATGTATATATTACTGGGTCTGTTAATGTAGCCGGAAATCAATATTATAACGGTGATCAAATAACTATAGGAAATCAAACTAATACAGGAAATCAATTAAATATCGGAAATCAAACTATTTCTGGTAGTTTAATTGTCACTAATAGTTTATTTATTCCTGCAACATCACAACAAAATTTAAATAATGTAGTTGTAATTGATACTAGCACTGGACAATTATATTATACGGCATCTGCCGCGTTATATGGAAATGTATCGGGATCGGGTGTATATTCAGGTAGTTCGTTTACGACATTTGCAATTTCCGGACAAAGTAGTATAGTTGCTAATAATGCAACGGATACTATAACAATTACCGGAGGAAATAAAATTGCATTAAATTCCAATGTAATATCAAAAACATTAACAATATCAGTTTCTCCAGATTTAGTTACAACCGCATCATTTAATAATTGGACAAGCAGTATTTTTGAAACAATAAGTGGAAGTTATTTAGCTTTAAGTAGTAGTTATTTAGCTTTAAGTAGTAGTTATTTAGCTTTAAGTAGTAGTTATTTAGCTTTAAGTAGTAGTTATTTAGCTTTAAGTAGTAGTTATTTAATTAGTTCAGCATCATTTTCATCTAGTATTGCAAACAACTTAAACAATTATTTGTTTAATTCAGCATCATTTTCATCAAGCATTGCAAACAATTTGAATAATTATTTAGCCAACTCAGCATCATTTTCATCAAGCATAGCTAGTAATTATCAAAAGTTTTTATTCGATTCAGCATCATTTAGTTCCAGTATTGCAAACAACCTAAACAATTATTTAGCCAACTCAGCATCATTTTCATCAAGCATTGCAAACAATTTGAATAATTATTTGTTTGATTCTGCTTCTTTTAGTGCAAGCATTGCAAACAACCTAAACAAATATTTGTTTGATTCTGCTTCTTTTAGTGCAAGCATTGCAAACAACCTAAACAAATATTTGTTTGATTCGGCATCATTTTCATCAAGCATTGCAAACAACCTAAACAAATATTTGTTTGATTCTGCTTCTTTTAGTGCAAGCATTGCAAACAACCTAAACAAATATTTGTTTGATTCGGCATCATTTTCATCTAGTATTGCAAACAATTTGAATAATTATTTGTTTAATTCAGCATCATTTTCATCTAGTATTGCAAACAACTTAAACAATTATTTGTTTAATTCAGCATCATTTTCATCTAGTATTGCAAACAACCTAAACAAATATTTGTTTGATTCAGCATCATTTAGTTCTAGTATAGTAACAAATTTGAATAATTACTTAGCTGACTCAGCATCATTTTCATCAAGCATTGCAGCACATCAAAATTATATAACTACTACGCCGTTATCTTTTACTGGATCATTTACTGGATCGTTATCTGGTTCGTTATTTGGTACATCATCATATGCATTAACATCTGTAAATGTATTAGTTATAGGTGGCGATACTACAAATGCGAATCGTGTTGTATTATTTGCTGATAATGTTGGTGAAAATCCAATTAAATCGGATTCTGGATTTGAATACAATCCTAATACTAATACGTTATCTGTTCCTAATATTTCTGCAACTTCAGTTGTGGGTAATTTAACTGGAAATGTTACCGGTAACATAGTAGGAACAACGGCAGTATTTACTTCTATAACTGGTTCTATTCAAGGAACTACATCAGGTATACATACGGGTAGCGTACAAGGAGATGTTTCTGGCAGTATAACCGGATCATATGCAATTTTAACAAATATTACTGCATCTAATATATCTTCTAGTAATAATATTACTTCAATTTATATTACCGGTAGTAATTTATTAATTAATAATAATTCTAATATAACATCATTAACTGCGTCATATGCAAATATATCATCATTAACTGCGTCATTATATGGTACTTCATCTGTTTCTGTTACTAGTTCATATGCAATAACCGCATCATATTATCAAATTCCGGTTGCTAGATTTTCCGATACTAACAATGGATTTTTATTGGCAAATAGTGTTGATAATACAATTAGATTTGATACAACAGATTTCAATATGTCAACCGCAATATTTGAATTATTAGATTCAAATCAATCAACAGCCGTTATTTATATTAAACAACCAGGATATTATGAATTTATTTCACAAATTTATATTTCCGGTTTAGGTAGCGATGTAGATGTGTTAGTTAAATTATTAGAATTATCGCCATCTGGTAGTACGAGTGGCGCTACAGGACAAGTTACATTGTTTAATGATTTTAAATCAATTGAAGGAACTAACGATCAAACAATCTCTGGAACATATGTACATTATGTTACAAATCCAACCTATTATCGAGTAGTAGTTAATCCATCAAATGGGGCAACGTCTTTAATAACCACATATAATACGCCATCTAGAATAACAATTAAAAAACTAGGATAATATGTTTAGAATATTTTATGCCGAAAAAGATGCAACATTATATGAATCAGCCGAATTTTACAATACTGGTTTAGATGAGATATTAGAAATTGGAAAACGTTTAGGAACTGATGGTTCTACTTTATATAAATCAAGAGCGATTATAAAATTTGATTTAAATGAAATAATATCTGCATGTGACAAATATTCAATTAGTGTAAATAACTGTAAATTTATGTTACAATTATTTACTACTGATGCAAAAAAATTACCAGCAGATTATTCAATTGATGCTAAAATTTTAGCACAACCATGGGTTAATGGTACGGGTTTTTTGTCATCAACCACTGCAACTACTAATGGTGCAAGTTGGGCAACACCATATCATAGTTGGTCATATGGTGCGCAGAGTGGAAATAGTTGGATATCATCGTCACAACAAATAAACATTCCTCATACATCTTTATATATTTCTGGTTCAGGAAAAGGTGGTAGTTGGTATTGGCAAAGTGGTAGTAGTATATTTAATTCTGGATTTTTTAATCAAACATTTTTTTATCAACCGGGGTTACAAGAAGCTGAAGATTTTTCATATAGACCTACAGATATCAATATGGACGTTTCAGATGCGGTACGACTATGGATAAGCGGTTCTGGAAATCATGAAGTGTCAAATCACGGATTTCTTTTAAAATTTTCAGATGTAGATGAATCTAATACAACTACTACTGGATATGTAAGATTTTTTAGTAGAGAGACTCATACCATATATGTTCCTAGATTATTGATGTTATTTGATAATTCCGAATATAGTTCTTCATTAAATGAAATTGATACCGAATCATTTGTTATACATACTAATACTAAACCTTCATACAAAGATACTGAAATTACGAAGTTAAGAATATATGCTCGAGATAGATATCCGCAAAAATCTCCTACTAATTTATTTCCAATAATTACAAATAAACGTTTGCCCGAAAATACCTATTATACTATTAAAGATGCTGCAACGGATGAAACTATAATTCCATATGACGATATTTATAATAAAGTAAGTTGCGATAACGTTAGTAATTACATCTATATAGACATGAATGGTTTTATGCCCGAACGATATTATCGTTTAGAATTTAAACTTATAGATGGATTTACGGAACATTATATCGATGACCAAATTTATTTTAAAGTAGTTAGATAATGGCAACAATAAAAACTAATATACTAAACATAGAAGAACAACTTAAATATAAAAATTTAGGTATTACATATGTATCTAATAATCCAGATATAATTTCTCGAGATTATTCGGGTAATATTTTAATTGCAAATAGTTCATCTAAATTGTTAACAATTGAACCAATATCTGAAAATATTTCTTTAGATTCAGTGTTACGCGTTATAGACACTCAATTTACATTTTATAGTTTTCCAGTTAGTATTAAAACAGTCGATGAATCAATAGATTTAGATTTAGATTTAAATTTACAAGATACTGTATTTGCAAGATATCGTCCTACAAACAATCAACAAATTCCTATAGGAGACTATTCTGGAATTGAATTTGGTGAAGTACTAGATGGTATATCACAAAGATTTTCAAATTCATATACTATTTCAAAAGAACTTAAAAATTCTGGTATAGATTTACGATTTAGAATTAAACTGCAACATCGTTATGATGCTCCTTCGGGATATGGAACTGCATATTTTTCTTTAATACGAGCATCGGAACAAGGATTGGATAGAACGTTTCGTACTTTTGAAAATACTTCAAATGTATATTCTACCATACCTGGATCAATAAATTTTTATGAAGTTCAAAATTTAGAAATTGATATTGTTATTCCAAATTCAGAGTTTAAAATTGGAGATCAATTTCAAATTGGTGCAAAAGCTGGACAAGATAATGATATTGAGTATCATACCATCAATGCATTGCAATCATATTGGGTGATAACCGATGCAAGTAAAAATGTAGATCTTTGGAATCAGGAAATTTCTGTAGAATAAGAATTAGTTAGAAATAAGACAAATTAATGTTAACACAATATAAAAATATAGAACAAATTAAATCTGCAACGAAATCGGTATCTGCAGAACGATTTGAACGTAAAAAATTAGATTTATTTTCAAAAGATTTATATTCTGGTTATTATTTAAATAATGAAATAACTAATTCTACTAAAAATTCTATTATAGAAATGCATGTATATATAAATGATACATGGATAACTGGAAATCACGCCGTTCAAAATATACGAACATCATTACGATCAAAAAATTCTAAAACTTCATCAATTACAGAACGTTCAAAAAATATTGTCATCGATGTATCAAAAGAATTTCAATTATTAAATATAACAAATGGATCATTTAAATTCGTATTGAATTTTTTTAAAAATTTAATTGGAAATTATAATGAACAATATTTACGAATTGATGAAATTTCTCCAGATCGTACAGAAATTCGACTACGTGCAATTGATATTAATTCAAATTTTTTACAACAAATAACAAATTATATACAAAATGTTAAACAAACATCTGCAACATTTTATAAATCATATTTATTAAATTTTAGTAGAAATCAATGCGTATTGTTTGTAAATAGCGTAGTAATAGATGATTATTTATATGTTAAATTATTAGATCCATTACCAGATAATATCGAAGTAGATTTTAAATGTTGGATTGTTGAAGAACAAAAATCTCCATATATTGATAATGTTTTTATATCTCCAAAACAAATAAAAAAACAATATAATAAATTAGCTAATCCAAATTGGCAAGCATTTTCTAAACAAGATTTTTCAGCCGAAACTGGATTAAGAACTTGGACAGACTTACTTGGTTCATCTGTATCTACGTCACAACAAATTGTAGATTCATATTTTTCTTCAAGTTTATCTACCGCTGATTTAAATATTGATTATTCAGATTTTAATAATTTTATTTTTTATAGTACTGCAACAGAACGTTTAGCAAATTTTAAATATAAATTAGAATTATTAGAATATTATTCATCTCAAAGTTTAATTTTATCTAGTATTTCAGGAAGTACAGCTGTTACAAATATACAAGATTATAGTAATCAAATATCTAATTTAATCAGTGGATTCGATGGTTTTGAAAAGTGGATGTATTATGATTCATCTTCAAAAATATCTACGTTTTTATTGCCACATGAAGCTCCAATTGTAGATGAACTTACCGGAAGTTATTTATCACCAGTGCCTAAATTAAATTCAACTATACCATATAATTTATATTCGGTTTCTAGTAGTCAATTTATAAATTGGTATTCTGGTGTATACAGTTCAGCATCATTATATGATAGTTTAAACTATAATCGATTAGTAAATTTAGTTCCTGAGTTTATACGATTCGATAATAATAATGTGCAGCTATTAACATTTATCAACATGTTAGCACAACATTATGATATATTTTATGTTTATGTAAATCATATGCAACGAATTCATAAACGAGATGAAAATCCAAAATTAAGTATGCCGAATGAATTATTATTTTCTGTTGCAAAACAATTTGGATGGACATTATCTAATGGAACTCAACATGAAGAATTATGGTCATATATTTTAGGTACTTCTGAAACGGGTGTACCATTAACTGGTTCTAATTCTATTAATAATACTTCAATGTCCGGTAAAGAACGTACATATATGATATGGAGGCGTATTGTTAATAATTTACCACTATTACTTAAATCAAAAGGAACAAAACGAAGTATACAAGCATTATTATCTTGTTATGGAATTCCGCAATCATTTATTAGCATTAATGAATATGGCGGTCCAAGATTAGATAGAGCACCAGTTTATGAAAAATATAGTTTTAATTATGCATTAGATTTAAGTAGTAGTGTTTCGGGTACTGTTGATATAAATTATTCACAATCAATTAATACAGTTGAATTACGATTTCGACCAGATAATGTAGAAACAAATCCGCTAATACCTAATAATATGAATTTATTTAATATTGGTTCAAATTCGGTTACATTAGAATTTAATAGTGGTAATAAAGGCGTATTACAAATTAACGGTACCGGATCTGGATTAATTGAGTTATATAACGATGAATGGCTTTCGGCTATGTTAAAAACAAATGGATCTAATTTAGATTTAATTGTTAAAAAATCTAAGTATGGAAAGATAGTGTCTGCAGTTTCTGCTTCTGCAACTGCATCATTTTCCAGTACTGGAACGTTAACACTGGGTGGTACATCATCTGGTACTAGTAGATTTGTAGGTCAATTACAAGAATTGCGGTTATGGTCTTCATCATTGTTAGAATCAGTATTTGATAATCATGTAAAAGCGGCTGGCGCGTATAATGCAAATTTAGATGCATATCAAGAATTAATTTTTCGTTTACCACTTAATGAAAAAATCAATCATTCTTTAACTTCAAGTTTAAATGGATATCAACCCAAACAATCTGCAATTTCTGCATCATTTGTTAGTTGGTCATTAAATACTCCATATGATTCATATGAAGAAACTCAATACTATGATGCAGTTTCTTTAGCAGTAGGTACATATGATGATAATAAAATTCGGTTAGAAACTAATTCTTTAATCGGATCATTAGATATAAAAACTAGAGCCGAACGAAGTCAATATGATACTGCACCTTTAGATAGTAAAAAATTAGGAGTTTATTTTTCACCACAAACCATGATTGATGAAGATATTATTGCTCAATTAGGTTTTATTAAACTAGATGATTATATTGGAGATCCTGGAGAAACAGAATCAAAATCATATCCTAAATTAATACAAATTGCACAATCATATTGGAAAAAATATGCAGACCGCAATGACATTAATTCATATATAAAAATGTTTACGTTATTTGATTTATCATTTTTTAGGCAGTTAGAACAATTACTTCCTGCTCGTGTTGATAAATTAACTGGTATTTTAATTCAACCAAATATTTTAGAACGAAATAAAGATAAAATATTACCTACAATCAAAAAATTTGATTCTACATATGAATTGGTAATTTCAGCATCTTCTATAAATACGACTGCAGATTATTTACAGTATTTAGGACAAATAAATGAATCAATTGTATCGATATCTGCAAATGATGATGATCAATTGCAACTATTTTTAACTGCATCAGATAAAAAAAAATATTCCGGAGTTACATATTCGCATGAATATTTAATTAAATCTGGAAGTACTTTTATAACAGCATCTAGTCCATATTGGTTAAGTGATGCAATTCTTCCAACTTATATTGATAGTACGTATTCTGAATTTAAATTAATTAATGCAGTACCGATAACATCATCATTTGCAATTGGTTATTATGGATCTAGTTTATATGGGTCTAGTTCATATTATACGTCTAATAATAAAAAATTTACCGGAAGTATTGCCCGGGTACAAGATTATTTACCAAAAGGTATTAATAATCAAAGATATTCTGGAGCAAAAATAATATCTGCAGATTTTAATATAAATTCTAGAAATACAATTGATGGCGGACCGGTAGTAGAATTTAGAATAGCAAATCCAAATCAATTAATATATCAAAATCAAGATAATGCACAAGGAAGTTTTAGATTAGTTTAACCATAAAAACTACAACATGTATATTTATATTAAATAAGGTAAAAACATATGGGATATTTAGATAATTCAAGCGTAACAGTAGACGCAATTTTAACATTAAAAGGTCGAGAACTTTTAGCTAAAGGTGGTGATTCATTTAGTATTACTCAATTTGCTTTAGGAGATGATGAGGTTGATTATTCGTTATGGAACCCAGATCATCCTTTAGGAACTGCATATTATGGAACAATTATTGAAAATATGCCAATTGTAGAAGCAGTTCCTGATGAAACTCAAGCATTAAAATATAAATTAATTACATTGCCTAAGCAAACAACAAATATACCGGTTGTTACAGTTGGTAATAAATCAATTACATTAAGTGCTCCTGGTGATAGTACTATTATTGCACCAAATACGAGTAATTTCAAAGGCGGTAATGCTACATTAGGATATACTGCAATTTTATCTGATTCGTCTGTTGCCGATATACAAGTTACTAGAGCCTTACAAAATTCAGTACTTCCAACTACACCTCGTTTTATCGGAGACAACGAAGATGCACAAAGTGTTGCAGTTGCTGGATTTGAATTCCGGGTTGTTGCTAAAACACAATTAATTGAAGATAAAACAGCTACTATTACAGTAATAGCAAATGAAACAGGTGGTAGTATTACTGTTAATTTAACAGTTAAAAAAGCAACAACTGCAACATTATAAAAAATGGAAAATAATATGAAAATGAATAAATTCATTAAACATTTAAAACAACAACCTAAATTAGGTGGCACTCCATCTAGTACTAGAAATGAATCAACACAAACTTCTCCGGCTGGTTTATTAGCAGCAACATCAAATGATGCAATTAATTCTTTAGCAAGGCGACTTGCAAATCAAATTATTGCAGAACGAGATCAAGCACAAATTTTAGCTAGAAATGGTCGTACATATACAAAATTTGACCCCGTAAATGATGTTGTTTCAAATCAAACTGAAATTGTAACAGCTGGATTGTGGAGTGATAATTTAGCAAGTTTAACTACATATTACACTGCATCGAGTCAAACTACGTCGCAACGTAGATATTATACAGATATATATCAAGATACACCTACTGCTGACGGCGCAGCGGTACAATTTTCATTAGCATTCGGTCATGCATTGGGTAGTGGATCGGATTCTCAAGGACAACTTAATGATTCTCCTAGTAGAGCAATATATTCACAATATCGACAATTATTGTTAGCTCCAACTGATACGCGTTTTACGACAGCCGGATCCGGCAGTACTGATTATATTTATGTTATTAACTTTAAACGAAACAGATTAAAAGAACGCTTAGACCCAGGAAATTGGGAACTTCCATTGATTAATATTAGTTCTCACACAGCAAATGCCACTGGATCTGTTGTTGTTTCTGGTACTACTATAGTTACACTTATTGATGATTCTTCGTTAGCATCTCCTAAAATTGGCGAATCTGGAAAAGTTTATAATATTGTTTCTGGTTCTATTAATTCAGGTGTTTATAATTCATCGGCACCTGTATATTATGGATTGGCATATCCAGATTATGGTACATTAATATTAGATGGTAAAATGTTAGATCAACAGTTGAGTTTTGCAACAAATGTTTCTTCTAGCTCTGAAGGAAATAATCATTTTTTATTATATCATTCAATATCTGGATCTGCAACATTTACAAATCCATTGACGTCTGACCCATATGGATTTTTAGCTCGAAATTCAGAAAAAATAACAAGTACACATTATTTTGTTAGAATTAAAAATGCTGAATATAATTTTTCTAATAATCCATCGTATGTCACTGGTAGTGTTGGTCAAATTTCTCAAACAACATTTATTGGTGATCCTAAAACATATGTTACAACGGTTGGTTTATATAATGATAGACAAGAATTATTAGCAGTAGCAAAACTTTCAAAACCATTATTAAAATCATTTCAACGAGAAGCACTTATACGAGTTAAATTAGATTTTTAAATATTCGGAATCTAACCCTGTTATATTTATATTAAATGTAGCAGGGTTTTTACTATATGGCACAATCTAAAATACAAGAATCGACGGAAAATTTTAACGGATTGTATCCTACAGTATTTAAGAAAATTGATCAATCAGATATCAAAATTAATCCGTTTCAAGTATATAAATCTTGGAGAATAATTTCTGGAAGTATTTCTTCAAGTGTATTACCATTAAATGGAATTTATACTAATATTAATAGTTTATCTGCTTTGGGTAGTGAATTAATATATAATGATGCGTCTAATATCGATGGCAGTTTGCAAAGTATTACGTATTTTTCTATAAATCATTTGTATTATAAAAATAAATCAGAACCACAGAAAACATATGGACCAACTGATTTAAATCGTACGAAAAAAATATTGTTTCAATCTGCATCAATATTTTCTATTCCGCAAAATAAAATAGGAGAAGGAATACAACCAACTTCATTTACATTTACATCATCAGTTTCTGGATCATTTGCAAGCGATCGTTATGGAAATATATATGATACATCATATAATACCGCATCAATAATAAGTAATGTAAAATGGTATGAAGGATTTAATGAATATTTTGATATTTCTAGAATTTCAAATCAAACAAAAAATGTAACATATGTTCCTGGTATTACTACAACAACTGGACAACAACGTGCGTTAGGAATGGCTGCATATTTTTCCGGATCAGGATATATTGAATCTACATTAGATGGGTTGTATGATCGAGATCATGATTATGCTATATCATTTTTTATTAGCGGAGGAAATACTACTTCTGAAAATCAAATAATTGCAACAAAAGCATCACAAAGCACAACACCTACATATCCGTTTCGCATTGAATTAAGTGGCAGTAATCAATTGATTTTTTCCGCGGCAGGTAGTACTATATATAAAACTCAAATAACTTCTTCACTTAATGTTTCATCTTCTTGGTCACATGTAGTTTGTCAAAAAACTGGAAGTACTTTACAAATGTATATTAATAATATATTACATTCTTCTATTTCTGATAATTTATTATCTGTACAGAATTCACCATTTACTGCTTCTTCTAGAATTGATAATAAAGACACATTAAAAATTGGTGGTTTTAGCACCAATAGTTCTAATTTACAAGGATATTTAGATGAAATTAGAATATTTAATAAGTCACTTAACGCTTCGCAAATAAGTTCATTATCCGATCGTAATGAAGGCGGTACGGCGTTGCAAACATCACATGTAGGAAATATATTTTCTAAACATGGTATAATTGTATTTTCATCTGCAGATTACAGAATTAATGATCTAATAAAAACTCCGTATACGGCATCATATCGAAGTACTGTAACAATTAATGAATTGTCAATAATTACAAGATTAGATGCAGGAGATTTCAATATGTCTACTAATTTAAGTTTAACAGCTGATGATGATTCTACATATCGTTCATTTGTTACTAGCAGTAATTTTACTCCATATATTACAACTATTGGTTTGTATAACGGTTACGGTCAACTATTAGCAATTGGAAAATTAGCTCAACCGATACGTAAACGAAATGATGTTGATATGAATTTTTTAATACGTTTAGATTTAGATAAAACTATATCAGTTAAAGGATAATGTGATACGATTAAAACAACTTCTTTTTGAAATGACTGATTCGGAAATTCGAAGAATTGAAAAAAAAATTGATAATTCTGAATTTCGATACATCGGTCATGGAGATAATGGACGTGTTTATAAAATAAACGATGAAGATTTGGTTTTTAAAATTACAACTAGTACGGATGAAATTGAAGTTGCTCAGCGTATACAAAATAAAATATCTGAATATTCAACATTTATACCTGTTTTTTATGTTGGAAATTTATCTAAATATCAAAATGTTATTGTCATGTCTAATGCTGAAAAATTAACTTATAAATTAAAACAAAATATAGATCAATTAGTTGATGAGTTTAAAACATATTCGTATGAACAAGGTGGAGAAGTTTCTTTATTTGATTTTATACAAACTATTGAACCAAATCGGTTTAATGATGTAGTTATAAATTTTATTAATGCATTACAAACAGATATTAATAAATTAAATATTTTAGACATAGAATTAGATTTAGATTTTAAATCAGATAACATAATGTTATGGAACGGAAAACTAGTAATGATTGATTGGTAATATTTATTAAAAAAAAGAATTAAAACATGTTTAGATTAAAATATATACTAGATGAACAGCGTAATGTTACTAAAATTAATTTTGGAAATGTACCAAAAAAAATTTTTAATTTTGCGTATACTAATGGAGGAAGAGCGTTTACTATAAAAACAATACGACCCGGTATTCCTAATCTTTCAATTGACATAATAAAAACTATTAGTAATAGCAATTCTATAGGAGCAACATCGTCTTATGGTAAAGATCACGTGTTTATTATAAGTGCAGATTTAGCATCGAATACAAGTAAAGATATTCGAAATGTAATAATATTACCATTATCTAGATTTGAATTATTTACAAAAATATCAACAGATGCAGCTGGTAACCCATTAGAAATATATCCAGAATATGATGTTTTAAAGAGTCCAATTGGTACAATTGGATCATCTCCGATTATTATGGAAGATGATTTTAATAAAGCAATGGCAAAGTTTCAAACATGGATAGGCGATTCAGCTGAAACTCGTAGTTTAAAACAACAACTAGCTGCAGCTCAACAAACAATAGATCAAATGAATACTAAACCAATAGATACTGATGATAAAGATAAAATAAATAATAAAACCGATGATAAAACTGATGATAAAATAAATAATAAAACCGATGATAAAACTGATGATAAAATAAATAACAATAATAAAATTGATGATAAACAAGGTTTAAAGCCGACACTTTGGCGATCACCGAATAATATTCGATGGGATCGATATGATATTGATGGGGTTACGTATTTAAATCGTTCTGATAGCAAAAATTTTGAAAATAATTGGTATAAAGCTAATACTGTTGATTTTGATAATGCAAACAAAGCTGAAAATTGGGAATGGTTTAATAATGATGCTAATATGTCTCTTTTAACTGCCGATGAAGTTACAAAAGTAAAAGAACTAATACGTACAGGAAACAAACAAAATAATAACAATAATAATTCATCATTGGATATTAAATTACCAATAGATTATACATATAATGATTTATCTGAGATACCTATTGGAACTAGCTATATTTCTGCAAACAAAATGTGGAAGAAATATAGCAATGATCAAGGAAAAACAATATTGGTAAATTATGGCAGAAAATATATATCAGTATCTTATTTTGTTGTTTTAGTTCAACAAAAAGGAAATGACCCGGCATCTTGGGACAAGGATGAAGTTTGGAATTTGCAACGATTATGGGCTGAAACTATATTTAAAAACGATAATTTAAAACCAGCTGATTTTTGCGCGTGGGGGTTTGAAAAAGATTCTTGGAAAAACTATTCAATACGAAATTTATTAAAACTGGAAGATTCGAAAAAGAGAACAAAAGTTGTTGTTGATGGGGACTGGGGGCCTCATAGTAAAATGATTGCACGAGTATTAAATGCATGTTTTACTAGGGAAGCTCAAGCGGCCGATGTAAAAACATTTGACGATATAAAAACAACTATTGATATCGATACAATTGTAGATAAAATATTTCCTTTAGCTAGTAAAGAAAAAACCGCATCCGAAGCAAATGAATCTTATTTTAAATTAAAATCATTATTAAAAATATAATGAATAAAAAAAATTATTTTCATAGCACAGGAAATTCTAAACGAGCTAATGCACTTAAACATGGTTACAAGTCTGGATTAGAACTTGAAATATCTGAACAAATAAAAAAATCTGAATACGAACTTCGTTATGAAACCGAAACATTAACATACACGGTACCGGAACGCAAAGCAAAATATACACCAGATTTTGTGTTCGTAAAACGCAATGGAGCAACCATGTATATTGAAACAAAAGGCCGTTGGACAACTGCAGATCGCACTAAAATGAAACATGTATTGCAATCAAATCCGGGTATTGATATAAGAATGATATTTCAGAATCCAAATCAAAAACTATCAAAAACGTCACTAACAACATATGAAACGTATGCTCGTAAATTGGGTATTGTGCATGTTGCAAAAAAAGATATACCTGCAGAGTGGATGTCGGAATGTGTTAAATTTGGAGAACATCCAGCAGATCCAAAACGTTTCTTCGGTTAAGGTTTGTTTTTTAAAAAAAATTTAATATATTCATGAAAATTAATGAAATTTATTTTATTAATAGATTGAAGAATTTATTGATTCGATCGTTAAGCTAGTAATGAAATGTATGTGCTTAACATATATTATTTATTAATATAATTGGATTACTTACAGAATTTCTTTATATTATAATTGTGAAGAACCTTAAACTGATACAATTATTAGAATCTGTTTTAGGTAAAGGTAAATCTACTTCCGGTAATAATATTGCATTCTTTTCTCCATTTACTTCACATCATAAACCTAAATTAGAAATTGATATCAATACCAATACAGCTGGAGAAAACCCATGGCATTGTTGGATTTCTGATAAAAAAGGTCGTACTATATCTAGTTTGTTTAAACAAATGGGATTGCCTAAAGAACGATTTGAACAATTAGCAAAGATAATTGAATCATTGCGATATCGAAATAACGTAGAAACAAAAACAGTAACTGCAATTACATTGCCGGAACATTATGCACCTTTGTGGCATAAAAAATCGACACCCGATTATCGCAATGCAATGCATTATCTAAAACAACGCAGAGTCACCATGTTAGATATTTTAAAGTATCGAATTGGTTATTGTGAACGAGGTGAATATGCTGGCAAAATAATTATTCCTAGTTACGATGATACGGGACAATTAAATTATTTTGTATCGCGAGCATTTTATAAATCTGACAAACAAAAACATAAGAATCCTAAAATTTCAAAAGACATCGTTGGATTTGATTTAACAATAAATTGGTCACAGCCAATCATTCTGTGTGAAGGTGCATTTGATGCAATTGCAATCAAACGCAATGCAATTCCATTGTTTGGTAAAATCATTCAACCGGCATTGCAAAAAAAAATCATTGAAAAACGCGTACGCGATATCTATATTTGCCTGGATGCTGATGCACTTCGAAATGCCATACAAATTGCAGAACGATTCATGGCAGAAGGATTAAATGTTTATTTTATACAACTTCAAGATGCCGATGCATCAGAATTAGGTTTTGAACAAATTACAGAAATTATCAACAATACTGATATATTAACTTTTGAAGGCATTATGGCACTCAAAATGGACATGTTATGGACATAAAACAAATAGATTCTCCTTTAGAAAAAATTGACAAAATTTTTCATATATCTGATGTACATATACGTACATTGAAACGGCATCGAGAATATCGACAAGTATTTGAAACGCTGTTTGATCATATTGAAACTCATGCAACTGCAAATAGTGTTGCCGTGGTTACTGGCGATATCGTGCACAGCAAATTAGATATGTCTCCGGAACTAGTTCAAATGCTTGTAGATTTTTTTAATGGATTCACAATTCCTACAATTGTTATTCTAGGCAATCATGACATGAATCTAAATAACACGCATCGTATTGATGCAATATCTCCAGTATTAGATGTTATCAAGAATCCAAACATTTATTTTATTAAAGACAACGGATTGTTTGAATTTGGCGGCATAACATGGAATCATATGGCAGTTGATAAAACTCCTGCTGATTACATTCGAGCAAAAGATTTTACGGCTCCATATAAAATTGCATTGCATCATGGTGCTGTTAATACTGCTAAAACGGATATTGGTTATCAAATATCAAATGAACATGTAGGTGTCGATTTGTTTGAAGGCCATGACATTACGTTGTTAGGCGATATTCATAAACCAGCTCAATTTTTAGATGATGCCAAGACAGTTGCATATGCAGGTTCTTTGATTCAACAAAATCATGGTGAAGCATTGATTCATGGAATATTGGTTTGGGATGTAGAACAACGCAGTGCAAAGTTTCATGAAATACACAATGAATATGGTTATGTAACTATAGAAACGCAAGGAGCTACAATTGTTTCTGCACCAGCTCAAATGCCAAAACGACCTCGAGTTCGTATTAAATTTAATGAAACTAGTGCAGCAGATATGAAAAAACTTATTGCTGCAATTCGCAAAAAATATGATGTAGAAGACATTACAATTCAACGAACGATCGGTAGTGCTGCAACTGCAACATCATCTAGTTTAGCCGTTGGAAATGTACGCGATGTTGAATATCAAAATACTTTATTAACAGAATATATTGATTCAAATTTTCCACAAGCAACTGCAGAAGAAGTTGATGCAATTCGTTATATTAATCGCACAATCAATTCAAAATTACCTGCAGTAGAATCAATTCGTCACACAACATGGCATCCTGTATCTTTTGAATTTGACAACATGTTTTCATATGGTGAAGGCAACGTTTTAAACTTTAATAATTTGTCCGACGTATGTGGGTTATTTGCTGCAAATACATCTGGAAAATCTAGTTTGCTTGATGCAATTACTTATACAATATTTGATAAGTGTAGCAAAACAAGCAAAGCAAATGAAGTTTTAAACAATAAAAAAACTTGGTTCCGCGGTGTATTTCGTTTTGAAATGAATGGCATCATGTATACAATTGAACGACGTGGAACTAAAAATAAAAAGAAAGAATCACACGTTAAAGTTGATGTAGATTTTTTTGCTGATTCGGAAAATTTAAACGGAGAAGAGCGTAGCGAAACAAATAAAAACATTCGTCGCTATTTAGGTACATATGATGATTTTATTTTAACTGCATTTTCACTTCAAGCTGACAACAACAATTTTATTGAAAAATCACAAAAAGAACGCAAAGATTTATTATCACAATTTTTAGATATTACTGTATTTGAACAACTTTATCAGCTTGCAGCAGATGAAATCAAAGAAACATCGGGTCGTTTAAAAGATTATAAGAAAACGGATTTTGCTGAAATTATCATTCAAGCGGATGCAGTTATTACGGAAAATCAAGACAATATTATTTCTTTAGAACAACAAGAAGATGCACAACAAGAAACAAGAAATGGTTTGCAAGAACAAATCGTTTCATTGATTGAAACAAAACTTCCAACAACGTATGATGGCCCGAATATCGATGAATTGAAATGGCAAGAACAAGAATTAATTGCTACAATTGAATCAATTCAACAAGATATCGAAACGGCAGAACAAGACTTAGAAACATTAACTGCAGAAATTGAAACTCATGAAAAACTTGTAACACAATTTGATGTTGATAATATTACATCTAAATTAACACAATACACAAAAATAGAACAATCGGTTAACGCACTTTTACAAAAATATCAACAACAAAAGGAAATCGTAAATGCAAAACAAGAAAAAATTACGCATCTCGAATCTCATGAATATGATCCAAACTGCAAATACTGTACATCTAACGTTTTTGTACAAAATGCAATCGAAGCACAAAATACAATTGATGCGGATAGAACGATACTAAATGATTTACAACAACACGTTGAAAATCTTAATACAGAATTAAAATTATTGAAACCGGTATTTGAATTAGAAACGCAATATAACAAACTTAAAAATACTATTGCAACTAAAAAAATTACATTGGATCGCAATGAATTGCAATTACAAATACTAGAAAGTGATTTGCAAACTCGCGAGTCTGAATTAGAAACTACCATAGAACGACAAGAATCATTTCGCAAAAATGAAACTGCAATTACACACAATCAACGCGTCGACGTGCAAATCAATGAATGCAAACAACAAATTGCAACGTGCACGGATCAAATAAAAAACATACAAGAACAAATCAAATTACTATTTGGGGCAATTGAAGTTGCACGTACAAATAAAAGTGTTGCAATAGAACAATTGGAACGATATCGCCAATTGGAAACTGAATATAAAGCATATGGATATTATTTAGATGCAGTTAAACGAGATGGAATTCCATATGAATTAATTTCAAAAACTATTCCTAAAATTGAATCTGAAATAAACAATGTACTTAATCAAATTGTTGATTTTAACATGGTATTAAATACTGATGGCAAAAATATTAACGGATATATCATATATGATGAAGATAACTATTGGCCATTGGAATTAACATCTGGAATGGAACGTTTTATTTCATCGTTAGCAATTCGCATAGCACTTATCAATGTTTCAGCATTGCCTCGTCCCAATTTTATTGCAATAGACGAAGGCTGGGGTTCATTAGATGCAGAGCATATTTCATCAGTAGTAAACTTGTTTGATTACTTTCGAACCAAATTTGATTTTTCAATTATTATCTCACACGTTGATTCTATGCGAGATATGGTAGACAATTTGATTGAAATAAACAAAACAAACGGATTCAGCAATATCAATCATGTTTGATATTTATAATAAAGTATCAAATTCATGAAACGCAAAGAAGCTGTATATAAAGGTTTACAATTTACTCCAGTTTATTTTGAAGATACATCACTAACATCCCCTGATTATTTTCAAATATCAGAATTTCCTAACAGATTAACTGCCGGAAAAAATTTGTTTAAATTGCGAGGAAATGCTCAAAATTTAAAAGTAGGTGGAGTATTAGGAATTGAAATATTGGATTACAACGGCGATCCAATTTATCATGAAGTTGTAGATTATATTGATGAAGATAAAAGTCGCGTAATTGCAATTTATATTTATGAAGATACATCGCCGGGTGATTGTACTATAACATTGCTTTCGGAAGCAGTTACAATTAACAACATATCCGTTCCTGCAGAATGGCAAAATAAACCTAACGTACGATGGACGCGATCGGTTTCTGTTAATCCAAATGTATCAAATGTTTCGGAAATTATTTTTGAAACCGAACCTGAACTTGTTGTTGAAGAAATAATAGGAGTTCAATTAGATCGAACATATGCAAACGGGCAATTTCCGATATACACTACCGGACAAATACGATATTATTTATATAACAATCAACCTGCAATAGAAATTACCGGAGGCACATTTACTTCAGATATGTCCACTGGTACAGTAACGGTTGCAACACCATCTAATCCTACACCTACACCTAATTACGTAGTAGCTACAACACCTTACGTATCTACAATTAAAAAGATTCTATCACCAACTACGGCGTTGTTAGATACAGAGTATACGGTTTATAGCAGCCAGAGTATTTCATCACACACGTATAATGCATTTGGATATTCTGCATTTTCATTGTCATATGAAGCTACACCTACATACTCACCAACAGAAAATTCACAATCATTTGCATACATACAAGTCAAAGGATTAGATCCAGCAACGGGAGATGTTTCAAGAATCAAAGTATTTACCAATAATAATGGTACTGTTGGGGCATGGGACTTAGTTAATGATATAGAATTAGAAGAAACAGAAATATTTGTTACAAACACTGCATCATTATATCCTGATCGGGCCGTCGGAACATTTGTTACACAAAGCACAATTAATACGTATTGGACAGCATCTGCATATAATGGTTTTGTTGCTGCTGCGGCTCCAACATTAACATGGACAACTGCATCATTAAACAATGCAATGAAAATTTCTAGTTCATTGAATTTAGATGCAAATAATTCGGTATTGCTTGTACAAACTACTAGTTCTGGATATTTTATTGAAAATTCTGCATATAAAATAACTATTGATGCTTTAGCAACAAGAACAACCACAGCAGATCCAGTTTTATCAGTATATTTATCCGGAAGTGCATTTTATGCAAATCCAACTGATTATTTTAATCAAGAATTTCCTGTAAAATTTGGAAAACGCATTGGAGAATTGCGTAGTACCGGTGACAATCAACGCTTTGATGATGTTGTATTAAATTTTGAATCTGAATATACCGGCAATGGTACGTTGTTGTTAATAGTAGAATCAGGCGAATGGCAAGTTGCTGATATACGAGTTACTACGGATAATGATGCAGGTTATTCTCCAAATTATACTAGAATTAAAACACCTATACAAACTACACATAAAATAAACAATCAAATTTCTTTTAAAGCCGAATATTACAATGTAGCAGGAGAACGAAGCAAACAAATATCATATGTTTACAACAAAGATTGGGAAGGTGGAAATCGTTATATAGATGGCAATTTTTCAATGCTTACTGGATCTTTGTATGTTGCAGATTCATTGAATAGTGGTGTTGCAATTAGTGGTTATCCAAATTCTGGATTTGTTAGATCGTTGGGCTATGAAGGATTTACTGCCGGATTTCCAGGATTTTTGCTTTGGTCGGGTTCGGCATTACCAGGTAGCGCCGGAACAAAAGGGGGTGTCGCATATAGCGGAGTTGGATTGGAACTTTATGCAAATACTTCAAGTTATTTTAGATATTCAACTACAGATTCTGAAATAGATGTTCGTACAAACAAATTCTTTTTTGGAAATCCTGCAACAACATTTATTAGTGGTGCAAACAGTAACATTGAAATTTCTGCAAGTGGATTTCATTTAACCCCACAAGGCAATGTTACGGCATCGTCATTTATTGCACAACAAGGCGGCGTTGTTTTATTTGATTCTAACAATCAATATGCCGATAGTTTAAATGTAGGACGTGTTGTATACTTTAATAGATCTGAATTTTCATATACTGGAAGTTTATCTACAACGGGTGCACAAACTTCTTCAATATTTGAAACTTTTATATTACCTGGAGAAACTAGATTACAAATGTCATTTATGTATAATTTTAATGCAGCATCTAGTGTCGCTGGTAATTTACAAGGACAATGGTACATCCAATCATCAAGTATATCAGGTAGTACCGGTACCAGTACCGGATATGATCAATGGAGTAATCCAGAACAATTATTTGCATCAGATCAATTAATTACAACAATAAATTCTACGGGAGTTTATGAAGGAGGTTCTAGAACATTTACTACAACATCTAATACATTTGCAAATTATCAAGGACGATATGTAAGAATATATATGATTGTTAATAGAAACTCTACTGGCAACATTGGCGATTTGTTAGCCATGAAAGGATTTGTATATCGAACAAGTCGTACAGTTGGAAGTTCAATATTGCCGCCCCCCGGTGGTATTGTATTATAACATATTTATATAAAACGAAACATATGAATAAAATAACAGTTTTATTTCCCGGAGGATTTAAACCATTAACGGGAGCTCATTTAGCATTAGCACAGCGTTATGCAGAATCTCCACAAGTAGATCGCGTAATATTGCTGATAGGACCTAATTCACGTGATGGATTTACTAGAGAAAAAACTATCGAAATCTTTGATTTAATACAAAGCAATGGTGATATAAGTGATAAAATTGAAATTCAACCCACACAACACAATTCACCAATTGTAGCAGCATATGAATATTTGTTTGATTTGCCATCTGATGCAACCGGCCGGTATGCCATGGCAGCTTCCACCAAAGGTGATGATTATGTTAGAGCAAAAACATTTGTTCCGAATGTAGACAAATATGCAACGATTGGTGATAAAACGGGCCGCAAAATTCCTGCAGGTATTGATGCAACAGAATTAAGTATTGATGTAGATCCAGAAACATATGCAGATGGTACACCCATTTCAGCTACTGCAGTACGACAAGCAATTGCAAAACAAGATTACGAAACATTTCGTGCATCATATCCACAATTTAAAGATGCCATAGTTAAAAATGCATGGCAAATTGTAACCGGCGTATCAGAATCATTATTTACAAAAAATTGGTGGACAAAAAATTTACAAGAAGATGTTACAGATGTAATTGAAGCTATAATGAATACATCAGAACGCAGTCGTCATGATAAAAAAATAAAAAAACTTCGAAATTATTTAGATTCGCATCGAGATCAATCATTTACGTATGATTTTAATAAATTTCCTAAAACCGTTTATGGTGCACGACTAATGGAAGGCGGTGCTGCAGGACATATGGCACACCCATGGGATGATCATGGATTAACTTTTAGTGACATGAAAGAAATTGTTAGTAGAGCATTGGAAGGTCGTTTAGATATTGAACAAGCAGTAACCGAAAAAACTGATGGGCAAAACATTCAAGTTACTTGGAAAAACGGACAAATTGGTTTTGCTCGTAATAAAGGTACTGTAGTTAATCCAATGTCGGTACAAGAATTGCAAGATAAATTTGGAGGTCGAGGGCCAATATCAGATGCATTTGGAAATGCAGCAGAAGATTTAGCAGAAGCATTCGGACAAATTTCACAAGATCAACTCGATCAAATTTTTAAAAATGGTCGAGTATTTGCCAACATGGAAATTATTTATCCAGCAACGCGTAATGTTATTGCATATGAAGTTGCCGTATTACAGTTTCATAATTTAATAGAATATGATGAACAAGGCAATCAAATTGAAACTGATTTAACGGGTGGAGCTACATTGCAAAAAATTATACAAGATGCTAATGCTCATCTACAAAAAACATTTTCATTTATTCCGCCACAACAAATTAAAATAGGACGAATATCTGATTTTGAAGATCAGCAAGCAGCATTTTTTAATGAAATTGCACAATTACAAAATCGTTACGGACTAAAAGATACGGATCGTGTTACTGAATATCATCGTGCGTGGTGGCGTGATGTTATTAAAACACAAGCTAGTAAAATGGGATACGAAATTCCAGAAAACGTATTAAATGCTTTAATATATCGTTGGGCATTTTTTGATAAATCAGAAAGCATGACATCACTTAAAAAACAAATTGCAAATCCAGAATTTTTAAACTGGGTAATGGAATTTGATAAAAATGAATTTAAACAATATTACAAACAAAACATGGAACCGTTTGAAACTTTATTCTTACGGTTAGGTGCAGTAGCATTAAAAAATGCAGAAAATTTCTTAGCAGCAAATCCATCTAAAACGATACAACAAATTAAATCTGAATTGGCTGAACTTATTCAAGAATTACAAAACAATCCAAACCCTGCTACGATTTCTAAATTGGAATTAGAACTTAAACGAATCGATCGATTAGGCGGGTTTGATGCAATAGTACCAAGCGAAGGAGTAGTATTTACATATGGCGGTAATACATATAAACTTACAGGAGCATTTGCACCAGTTAATCAAATACTAGGAGTATTAAAATACGCGCGATAACATATTTATATTAAAATTGGAATTTAATTATGGCTGAACGACACAAAAGCAAGTATAAAAAACCAGAAAACAAAAAACCAACATATCGTAAAGATCTTAAAGATTATACATATGATGATAAAAAAGGTGGTTTGAATCCAAAATCTACTGGAGATAAACAACTTAATGTTTTACGTAAAAAAGATAAACCGTTACAAGATGACGGAAAAATGTATCCAACATACAATGCAGATGATCGACTTTACAAAGATATTGAAGATGGAGAATGGGAACCTAAAACTGCAGCAAAACGGTTAAAAAAACGACAAGATGCAGAAGAAAAAGAAACAGCTAATGTTTTGCGAGATAAAATTGAAAATTTAACAAGAGAACAACGAGAACGATTAATACGAGAATATATTCGAAGAAAACTTATTCCTATTATATTAGAACAACCAACTAAAACTGATGATACAAAAGCCGCTGATACAAAAGCGCCAACACCAACTAATGCAACACCAACTGATGCACCATCAACACCAACCGATGCTGGTGCTGAGACCGAAGAACCAACACCAACTGATGCACCATCAACACCAACCGATGCACCATCAACACCAACCGATGCACCATCAACACCAACCGATGCACCATCAACACCAACCGATGCTGGTGCTGAGACCGAAGAACCAACACCAACTGATGCTGATTCAGATAAACAAGTTGCTCCAGAAACAAAAGAAACAATTGATTTAGATCGATTTATTAAATATCTTAAAAAACAAGATGGAATGATTGCTAGAATCAAAGTTTTAATTAAAGCAATGAATTTATCTATGAATGAAACCGATCCAGCAGATCAAATTAATTTTTATAAAATGTTACGAAGTACTGCAATTAAAAAACTTGGTTCTTTAGATGCATCTAAAAATTCTAATAAATAAAAAAAAATATGTCAAAAAAGTTACAAAACGTTAAAGCTGTTCAACAAATGTTGGATGGAACACATAAATTTCAAACTAAAAAATCTATTGGATTTTCAGATGCAAAATCTCAAGCAAAAAATTCTGAGCGACACGATGTTGGGGATATTTGGGAAGAAACAGATTCGGATGGAAATACGTATATTGTAGAACAACGTGAAGGGTTTCGTATACGTAAAACAAAAAATTCTGACATATTTCAAAGTATTCGAGATGAATTGCAATCATTTCCTAATTGTAGAAAAGACGTATGCACATGTGTTGGCACGCATCGATTAGATCAAAAAATGCGTAAAATTCATGGAATGTGTTTTGATTGTGTAATCGAAATGGAGCATGAATTAAAAAAAGCTGGAAAATATGATGAATATGAACGAAATAAAATTCGAGAAAATGCATTGTCATGGTTACGAGATGCAGAGCGAGATGTTGCAATGTTAAAACAAGCATATACACAAGCACAAGAATTTGTTTCAAATTCTGAAGGACGGGTTGAACACTGGACATCAAAAATGACCGCAGACGAATTTGAAAATACCATACAAAAGCAATTTGACGAATTTAAAATAAAATTTTTAGCTAATTTAAATAAAAAACAAAAACAAGATGAAAACAATTAAAAAATATTGGGGCATCATAGTTGGTGCAATCGTAACAATTATTGCAATTATTTTTGCAACTGACAAATATAACAAAAAGAAAGTTACAAAATTTGATAAAAAAATTGATGATAATAATCAACAAATTGATGTAATTCAAGGCAAAACCGAAATAATTGATGAACAACGAAACAACATTAAACAACAAATTGATAAAACTAAAACAGATATTGAAACATTGCAAGACGCAAAAGACAATATACAAGTAACGGAATTGCCAGTTGATCAAGCCAAACAAAACATTTTAAACAAAACACGTCGCGGACGAAAATCAAAAAAATAACATGAAACGATTATTAATTATACTTTTATTTCCTTTGTTTGCATTTACGCAAACTATACCAGATACATGTTTTACGCAGCAAGAAATTGTTGATATCTCATACACAATAGATTCGTTGTTTGCATTAGATTCAATTAACACAGCGTTGATTGATAAATACAGTGTGTTGTCAAAACAACATGAAGAATTAATTAAATTAGATTCTATGCAAATACAATATAAAAATCAACAAATTGCATTGCTACAAGAAAACATAGAATTATATGTTCGACGAGAACGTTATTTAAAACCAAAATGGTATGATTCTAAAGGATTATGGTTTGCTGCTGGTATATTTACAACACTAGGATCTGGTATATTAATCAATGAACTATTAAAATAGTATGTCTCAAAACATAAAACAGATCATTCAACAACAGTACACAATGTGTGCGAAGGATCCAGTTTTTTTTATGCGACAATATTGTTATATTCAGCATCCAACTCGAGGAAAAATCAAATTTAATTTGTATGATTTTCAAGAAACTGCATTGACTGAATTGCGAGACAATCGTTACAATGTAATTTTAAAATCACGTCAGTTAGGTATATCAACATTAGCTGCCGGATTTGCTCTGTGGAGCATGTTGTTTAAAGAAGATTTTAACGTACTAGTTATTGCAACAACGCAAGAAGTAGCAAAAAATTTAGTAACTAAAGTACGGGTAATGCATGATAATTTGCCTAGTTGGTTGCGCGGAACAATTGAAGCAGACAATAAGCTTTCTTTAAAATTTAAAAATGGCTCACAAATCAAAGCAGTATCATCTGCAACTACGGGTGCACGATCAGAAGCATTGTCATTGCTAGTTATTGATGAGGCTGCATTTATACGAAACATTGAAGAAATATGGATAGCATCACAAGCAACATTGTCAACCGGTGGCGGTGCAATTGTTTTGTCTACTCCTAATGGCGTTGGAAATTGGTTTCATCAAACATGGGCAGATGCCGAATCAAACATCAACGGATTTCACACAATCAAATTGCATTGGACCGTACACCCGGATCGAGATCAAACGTGGCGCGATGAACAAACACAATTACTAGGAGAACGTGGTGCTGCACAAGAATGTGATTGTGATTTTATTTCATCCGGCCATACTGTAATTGATGGTGCAATATTAATGGATTATGAAAACAAATGCATCGAACCTGTTGAACGTCGTGGATTTGATAATGCATATTGGATTTGGGAGTATCCTAACTATGAAAAAAATTACATTGTAGTAGCAGACGTAGCTCGAGGCGACGGAGGCGACTGGTCAACATTTCATGTTATTGATGTAGAATCAGTATCACAGGTTGCAGAATACAAAGGAAAATTACCACCTAAAGATTTTGGCAATATGCTTGTATCTGTTGCAACAGAATGGAACAATGCGTTGCTAGCAATTGAAAACGCCAATATCGGTTGGGCTGCAATTCAACCGGCACTGGACCGAGGATATGAAAATTTATTTTATACATACAAAGATGATGGTTATGTTGATGTAGACGTACAACTTAAAAAAGGTTATGATATGAAGGATAAATCGCAAATGGTTCCTGGCGTATCAACAACCTCACGTACGCGTCCATTAATGATATCGGCACTTGAAATGTATATGCGAGAACGGACACCTGTAATCCGTTCTAAAAGATTGATTCAAGAACTTTTTGTTTTTATTTGGTTAAATGGAAAAGCACAATCGCAAACTGGATATAATGATGACCTGGTTATGTCTTTTTGTATTGGATTGTGGCTGCGCGATACGTCACTTAAACTTCGACAACAAGGAATTGAATTGCATAAACGTACGTTATCACAATTTCAAAAATCAGAAACAAAAATATATACAGGTCGGCCTTCAAACAATTCCGATGGTTGGACTTGGAATAATGGACGAAATGAAGAAGATTTAACGTGGCTGATACGTTAATATTATAGATCTAAAACAAGTTATATTTATATTAAAATAGTTAATATTATGCCTACATTAAGAACTCGCTTACAAAATTTATTTGCTACTAACGTTATTGTTCGTGCATATGGTAAAGATCAATTAAAAGTTGTTGATACAAATCGATTACAGTCTCGTGGAAATTTAACACAATCGAAGGTTGCTGATAGATATACGCGCTTACATGGTGCAAACAAACATCGGGTTGGTGGCATGGGCGGATATGATTCTAATTATTACATGCATCAAAATCGTATGCAGCTTTATGCAGATTATGAAATGATGGATCGAGATCCAATAATTAGTTCAGCATTAGATATATATTCAGATGAGTCTACATTAACAGATCAATTTGGAGATATTTTAACTATTAAAACAAATAATACTCAAATACAAAAAATATTATACAATTTATTTTATGATGTTTTAAACATAGAATTTAATCTTTGGACATGGATTCGTAACATGACAAAATATGGAGATTTTTTTTTAAAACTTGATATCACCGAAGAATATGGTGTAACAAATGTACGACCATTTTCTAGTTACGAAATGGAACGATGGGAAGAATTCAACGAATTAACTGGACAATATAAAATTGAATTCAAAAACATTGCAAATCAACAAGCAACATATGATGTTTTTGAAATAGCACATTTTAGAATGTTGTCAGATTCTAATTTTTTGCCATATGGTAGATCGATGTTGGAAGGGGCTCGCCATGAATTTCAAAAACTTATGATGATGGAAGATGCAATGTTAATACATCGTATTATGCGAGCTCCAGAAAAACGAATTTTTAAAATAGATATAGGAAATATTCCACCAAATGAAGTTGATAGTTTTATGGAACAAATTATCAATAAAATGAAAAAAATTCCTCATATTGATCCAAAAACTGGAAGTTACAATTTAAAATTTAATTTATCTAACATGTTAGAAGATTATTATTTACCGGTTCGAGGAGGACAATCATCTACTGCAATCGAAACATTACCAGGTATGACGTTTACCGGAATGGATGATATAAATTATATTAAAGATAAAATGATGGCTGCGTTAAAAATTCCTAAACCATTTTTAGGTTATGCAGAAGCAGTTGAAGGAAAAACTACGTTAGCATCAATGGATATTAGATTTGCCAGAACCATTGAACGCATACAAAAAATTGCTATATCAGAACTATATAAAATTGCAATTGTTCATTTATATACACAAGGATATGAAGGAGAAGATTTAATTGGATTTGAATTAGAATTGACTGCCCCATCGATTATATATGATCAACAAAAAGTTGCATTAATGACTGAAAAAATGACATTGGCAACATCGATGAAAGATTCAAAATTAGTTTCAGATAAATATATTTACGAATACATATTTAATATGTCTGAAGATCAATGGTTACAACAACGATCTGACGTTATTGAAGATTTAAAACTTAGATTTCGGCAAAATCAACTTGAACAAGAAGGCAATGATCCTGCTGTGACGGGTATATCATTTGGTACGCCACACGATTTAGCATCAATACATATGTCATCGGGTGAAGTAGAAAATAAAGATCTTGGTGGCCGACCAAAAGAAGGAATAAAATTTGGTCAACATAAAAATGAATTCGGATGGGATCCTACAGGAAAAAAAGAATTAGATCAAACATTTAATACACAAAATCAAAAATCAGCATTTCAACCAGATACTACATTATCCAAAACAAAAAATATTAATAGTTTAGCAGCAGAAAGTCATGATATACTAAAATATTTAAAATTAAAAACACCAAAAATGATTTTAGAATCATTAAAAAACAAGAATAAAGATTTTCTTAACGACGTTGGTACTATGTTAGATGAAGATAACATATTGTAATATTAAATTAAACTATATTTATTAAAAAGATAAATACTGTATAAAGGCGTAATGAAAAAATTAAAACATTCAAAATATAAAAATACTGGTATTCTTTTCGAACTGTTAGTAAGAAAACTAACATCGGAAACACTATCTTCGAATAAAACATCTACAATTGATATTATTAAAAAATATTTCGGTCGAAATACTGAATTGTCTAAAGAATTACAACTATATAATTTATTATTAAAAGAACAAAAATTTTATTCTGAAGCACAAATATTAGATTATATTCGAATGATTAAAGAAAGTCATCATAAATTGAATCACGCTATATTAAAACGTCAAAAATATAATTTAGTTAAAGAAATATCTCAAAAATTTATATTTGATGATATTGCAAAAATTCATATACCTAACTATAAAACCTTAGCATCAGCATATATGATTTTTGAATATAATGAAACGGATAATCCAAAACAAATTTTAGAATGTAAATCTGTAATTGTTAACAATAACTTAATTAAAGAACATACGAATGTTAATAAAGATCCAATAATTGAAAATTTTAAATCACAAACAAAAGAAGTTCGTTTATTAACATATAAACTTCTTATAGACAAATTTAACAAAAAATATTCAGTGTTAGACGAATCTCAAAAACAATTACTAAATAAATATATTACTAATGTTAACGATACTGTTGCATTAAAAGAATATATACAAACAATTATACCGAATATTAAAAAATCATTAATTATAGAAACAAAATTTATTACTGATACTGCTACTAAAATAAAAGTACAAAAACTATCTGAACTTTTATGTACTGTAGAAAACATGAAATTAATTAAAGAATCGCATATTCTTTCGTTGTTACGATATTTCGATTTGATTAAAGAATTAAAAGGATTACATTAATGCGATCGTTTTTACAAGAAATAGAACAAAAATTTGTAGTATTAAATGAATCATTAGATTCGGTTAATCAAGAAGATCATGATATTGATAATGATGGCGATATTGATAATTCAGATAAATATCTCAATAATCGAAGAGCTGTACGAAAAAAAATAATATCAAAAAATGATTTGGATTTAGAAGAACAAAATGTTACGGCTGCATTAGATGGGGGGGCTGGTCCTCCGAGGACGCCAGCTGCATTTAGAAAACACGTTAAACGTGTCGATTATGCATCAGGTGTAGAAGAATCTATAAATAAATCAGCATCTTGGATTTTAGGTTCATATCAACGTCCGGAAGACGAACAAGAAGAATACACCGATAAATTTCCATTTGCAGAAACTGAGTTACGATGGCAACATAAAAATTACAAATACCCATCTGTAAATTTAACAAATACGCCGGGTATATCTAAAAGAAAAGATAAAACTAAAAATTATATGAAACCCTCGGTTGCAGAAGCAATGGATTCAAAATACGAAAAACTTATTGAATCATATAGATCATATGCCACTGGAGATGCAAAATCAACGCCTGAACAAAAAATAAAACATACTATCAAAGAGGTTGCACGACAATTGCAAGAAATTGAACAAACTGTAAATTATGCATCTCGTTTAAAAACAGAATCAGGAGTTGCAAGAAACGGATACGGGTCATCAGTAGATGCTGCATTAACAAAAATTTCGGAACGATTAATTAAAATTTCAGAACGAGTAAGAGCTTTAGGAGAATAAAATGTCAAAACAATTAATTGTAGAATACATGCCGTTTAAACCTGTTAATTCATTAACTGAATCAAATGGTGCTGCATATGGAATACCTGGCGGAGTTATTGTTCAAGGAGTTTTGCAACGAGCAGGAGCTAAAAATCAAAATGGTCGAGTATATCCAAAACATATATTGGAACGAGAATGTCAACGATATCAACAGGAATATATTGATCAACATCGAGCATTAGGTGAATTAGACCATCCAGAATCGTCTGTTGTTAATTTAAACAACGTATCACATAATGTTTTAAAAATTTGGTGGTCAGGAAATGATTTAAATGGCATTGTACAAATTTTGGATACCCCATCAGGAAAAATTCTTAAAGAATTATTTCGTGCTGGAATTACACTGGGTATATCATCTCGAGGAATGGGGTCAGTAAAGGAATTACGAAATGAAGGAACGGTAGAAGTTCAAGAAGATTTTGAATTGATATGTTGGGACTTTGTATCAAATCCGTCAACACATGGTGCATTTATGCGGCCATCTCATATGAATGAATCTATAAATAACTCCGTAAACAATAAATATAATAAAGTAAACAACATTATTACATCGATATTATGTGATGATGGTAAATGTAGGATAGTATAATGAAAACACCAAATTTAAAATTTATTTTAGAAACCATAATGCAAGATCAGCCCAAACCATTAAGTATACAAGAAAAACGTGCATTTAAAGAAGCGGTTGCTAATTTTTCTGCAATGGGAGAATCTGTATATGGTAAAGGTGATATTGAAAATATCGTTGAACGCGTTAAAACTATTGTTGAAGGTGCCGATAAAATCATGACGGAAAGTGATGATTGGATGGCCAACATGGCACTTAAAAAAGAAAATAAAAGAATGCATGAAGATTATAAAGATTTTTCAGAAGCTGCAATGCAATTAAAAGAAGCTCAACATCGAATGTCGATTGCATACGAAAATATTGGAAATCATTTGAATCGTTTTTTTGAGGTTGGATAATACAAAAAAAATTATTATAATATAGGTATATGATGGATAAACTTAGAAAAATTTATCGAGATTTTTTTGGATTGCAAGAACAAACAAAAACAAACTTAGATCCAAAACAAATATCATTATATAACACTCAATTGAAACAAACAATTGATTTAACCAATCAATTAAAAAATAGTATGGCAGAATCTGATTTAGATGAAGCACAATTAGTTAATAATTTAACAGATTATCAAGGTGGAGTAGAATATGTACTTCGAGATTCCGCTGCTGCTCAGCAAACAGCAAGCGAAATTCAAGAATGGGCAGAACGAAAAGGATTTACTATAATTAAAAAAACAATATCAAAAACAGGAAAAATAGGATATTTTTATTTTAGATTAGGACAAGATCCTGCGTTAGAATCACAAAAGCTTCAAGGTTATTTAGCACAAAAACCAGAATTAAAACATTTTAGATTTAACGTACGACAACAAACGCCTAAACCGTCACAAGAAAAAATTTAATAGTTATATATGAATAAAAAACAAAAACAACATCAAACAATTGTACCAGGTAATGCTGCAGCAGTTAATGTAATTAATCAAGATTTAGGATTTGCTTTACGAACTTGGAAACGCAAAGTAAAAGAATCGAGAGTATTAGAATATGTTAAAGAAAATCAAACATATACTAAACCTAGTGTTAAACGAAAAAATATAATTTCAAAAGCAAGTTATCGACAAAAAATACAAGATCAACAAAATAAATTTTAAAAATTTTTAAGTCCTAGCAAAAAAGTTAGGACTTTTTTACTGTTTTTTCAAATATGTCTATATTTATTGTAGAAATACGCTATTCATTCATTATATAGCGTTTATACGTAATTATTTATATTCTATTAAGATTTTAAAATAATCTTATTTCCAAAAAAAAAACAAATTTAAGGAGAAAAAAATGGCAAAATCAGACTTGTTAAAACAAGCGATTGCAGATGCTAAAACAGTTAAAGAAACTGCACTTGCAAATGCAAAAATTGCTTTACAAGAAGCATTTGCACCTAGACTCGAAAGAATGTTAGCTAACAAATTGAATTCCGAATTATCAGAAGAAGATGAAGAGTTAGATGCAGACGCAGAAACGATGGGCAATGATGAAATGGATGAACCTCAAGTTGGTGCTAAAACTACTAATGCGATGGCAATGGGAAACACAAAAAACTCTAGTAATATGCCTTCTAGTGTAAATGTAGGATTAGATTTCGATGCAGATGGTAATTGGGATTTGCAAGGTACTCTAGATGATGTAGAATTACCAGATGATGAAGATGATGAAGATGTTGAAACCGATGAAGATATGACCGCAGAATATAATGAAGGTATGAATGTGGGAATGTCAAATGACGAAGAAATGGGATTGGATGAAATTATTGCGGAATTAGAAGGAGATTTAGAATCAGCTGAAATGGCAAATGCGGATGATATGAATTCAACGGATCCAGTTGAAGAATCATATAAAAAGTTACGTTCATCGAATATTGGAAAAAAATCTAGAAAATTAACCGAAGCTGATGATGAAATGTATGAAGATGCTATAGCACCAGAAGATGATTTAGATCCAGAAATTTCTGAAATTATCGAAGCTATTTTACGAGAAGAAGATGAAGAACTACAAATGCCGGATGCATCAAACATGTCAGAAGAAGAAAAAGACGAAATAATTGAAGAACTAGAAGATGAATTAACTTCAAAACAACAAGATCTTGCTGAAGCATACCGAACAGTTAAACATCTTCGATCAGTTATTAATGAAGTAAATCTTCTTAATGCTAAACTTCTTTACACCAACAAATTGTTTCGAAATTTTGAATTATCAGAAACACAAAAAATGAAAGTTATTGAAAATTTTGATAGAGCAGGTAATACGCGCGAAGCAAAATTAGTTTTTGCTACATTAGCAGAAAGTTTTAAACGACCACAACAGAAACGCGTAGTACGAGAGTCTTATGCTTCTAAAGCAATAAGAACAACTGCGCCGACAACACAAGTTTTATCTGAAGGCTTTGAAATGGCTAACAGATGGAAAAAATTAGCAGGATTATTGTAAAACAAAAAAAAAACAAAGGAAATTATGAGTATTTCAAACTTACTTCAAACTAACGACCTTGTTCAAAGAAACAATGCGAAAGCTTTAGCTTCAAAATGGGAAAGAACAGGTCTTCTAGAAGGTCTTCGAGGCGAGACCGAACGTGCCGGTATGGCTCAATTGCTTGAAAACCAAGCACGTCAATTAGTAAAAGAAGCTTCACAAACGGGTACCGCACAAGGATCTGAAGAGTGGGCGGGTGTAGCACTTCCATTGGTACGACGTATCTTTGCTGAATTTGCTGCAAAAGAATTTGTTTCAGTCCAACCAATGAATTTACCATCAGGTCTTATATTTTATCTAGACTTTAAATATGGTACATCTCAACCTGGATTTGATGATGACAACAACAACAGAACAGGCGATCCATTTGGAAATCCTAATGCATTAGATTCAATGTTTGGTGTTACCACAACTGGTTCAGATGCAGCTGGTGGTCTTTATGGTGCAGGTCGATTTGGATATTCAATTAATAATACCGCATCGGTTGTTAACTGGGGCGCAATTACAATTGGTAATGCAACATCTGCATCATTAAATTATGATAGTCAAGTACTTCCTTCGGATTATAAATTATTAACCATTCCGGTGCCTACTACTGCCGATTTATATGCAGTTCGTTCATTTACTTTATCTTCTGGTTCAACTGAATATGTACCGGTGCAACAATATTCATCTATTAATAGTAATTTTACTGCATCATTTATTATTACTTCAGCACAATCAGCTTCATTTGCTGGTACTTCTGGAAGTTTTACCGTAAACTTTAGCAAACAACCAACCGATATCACGCGTGGAGATTTTGAAGATAATAAAGGTGCATATGCAAATGGATACAATACTGATATTGATATTCCAGAAATTAATCTTGAAATGCAATCTGAACCAATTGTTGCTAAAACTCGTAAATTAAAAGCAGTATGGACACCAGAATTTGCTCAAGATTTGAATGCATACCACTCAATTGATGCCGAAGCTGAATTGACTTCTATGTTATCGGAATATGTGTCAATGGAAATTGACCTTGAAATTCTTGATATGTTGATTGCAGCAGCTCCTACAACTGAGTATTGGTCTGCATTAAACAATAACTTTTGGAACGGGTCTGGATTTACACAATCCGGCGCTGGAGCAGCTACTGCGGCAGGAGATGGATTCTATAACACCCAAGGTGGTTGGTTCCAAACTTTAGGTACTAAATTGCAAAAAGTATCTAATAAAATTCACCAAAAAACATTGCGTGGCGGCGCTAACTTCTTAGTAACTTCACCTGCAGTTGCAACTATCCTAGAGTCTATTCCGGGATTTGCTGCCGATACAGATGGTAACAAAATGGAATTCGCTGCCGGCGTTCAAAAAATTGGTGCAATCAATAATCGTTATACCGTATACAAAAATCCGTATATGAAAGAGAATGTAATTTTAATGGGCTTTAGAGGAAATCAGTTCCTTGAAACGGGTGCTGTATTTGCTCCTTATATTCCATTAATTATGACTCCGCTTGTGTACGATCCAGTAAACTTCACTCCGCGTAAAGGTGTCATGACACGTTATGCGAAAAAAGTAGTTCGTCCAGAATTCTACGGAAAAGTATACGTTCATGGTCTTAATATACTTTAATAGTTAACTTCGATTAGAATTAGCAATTAACGAATTAACTGATTAAAAAGAAAAGGGTGGCTTCGGTCACCCTTTTTTACTGTTTGTATATTTATATTAAAAAAGATATCATGGCAGTAGAAAGAACTAAATACGAAATGTATGCCGAAATTCGATATGATGGACGGCTTATTGATGTATTAGATCGAATTAGAGCTATACGATTAGTTTTAATGGTTCACATTGAACAAGATCTAGGACCAGATAGAGAATTAATTAAAATAAAAATTATGACTCCATATCCTGCACGTAAAACATTTTATGCAATACGTCAATTATGTTTAGGTAAAATTGAAACACTTAACGCAATGACATATCGCGAATCAACGCTTACTAAATTATCATAAATTATAAAGGCAAGTTATGGCTACTCAAAATCGAGAAAAAACTCCACCCAAGACTGATGTTAAATTTTCAATTACATTATCAGAAGAACAAAAACAAGCAAAAACAAAAATTTTACAAACTCCGTTTAATTTTATTTTAGGTAAAGCTGGATCTGGTAAAACTTTGTTAGCAGTACAAATTGCACTTGATATGTTTTTTAAACGACAAATTAATAAAATTATCATAACGCGTCCTACAGTTTCAAATGAAGATAATGGGTTTTTACCTGGGTCGTTAGCAGAAAAAATGGATCCATGGTTAGTTCCATTACGTAGCAATATGCGAAAAGTATACGATAAACCTGATGTATTAGACAAAATGGAACGTGAAGAAAATATTGAATTAGTTTCATTAGCACATTTCCGAGGTCGAACTTTTGATCAAGCAGTATGCATTGTAGATGAATTTCAAAATTTAACCAAACAACAATTACAAATGGTGTTATCTCGTCTAGGAAAAGATAGCATCATGATACTAACAGGAGATCGATATCAAATTGATTTAAAATTCGGAAATGATTCGGCAATTCATGAAGTACCGAAATTAACTAAATCAAAATATGTTAATGAAATTATATTATTAGATAATCATCGACATATAGCATTAGATGAAATCTTAAAACTTCTAAACGAAACGTACTGATATTTATATGAAAAAGGAATATAACAATGGATTATTCAGAAAATCGCCCAATATGGCCAGGAAGTTCTTCGTTTATTCCTGGAAACACTCCATTTGGATTTTTTGATTCTGATTTAGTATTTCAACAGCATGTAGATAAATTTGCTAAAATGGCTGCACAAACTTTAGGATATCCGATAATGGATGTCGAATTACGAGATGTAAATTTTTATACGGCATTTGAAGCTGCAGTTGTAGAATATTCAAATCAAGTTAATCAAGTTAATATTGTTAATAATTTATTTAATACTTTAGGAGTTAAAACAGGTTCGGATTTTTTAACGAATACTAGTTTAACTGATGCGTTAGTTGGAAATTCATTTGGATATGTAACTAAATTATCAAAAACATATGGTTCGGAAGCAGATAGTGGAGGATCTATATCATGGAAACAAGCTCGTATTGATGTTATTCCAGGACAACAAACATATAATATAATAACTGCAATATCAAAATCTTTGGGATTAGTATTAACATCAGGTTCAGTTGAAATTAAACGAGTACTTCATAATGCACCTCCAGCTATTGTGCGTTATTTTGATCCATTCGTTGGTACCGGATTAGGATCTCAACAACTTTTAGATGCATTTGATTTTGGAGGATTTTCTCCGTCTGTATCGTTTATGATGATGCCAATTCATGCAGATTTATTTAGATTACAAGCTATCGAATTTAATGATACTGTTAGAAAGTCTCAATATTCTTTTGAATTACATGGAGATGATATAAAATTATGGCCAGTGCCAATAAAACCAACCGGGTCATCGGCAGCAACTCCATTTTTTGATAAAGTATACATAGAATTTACGTTGCAAGATGAAAAAACAAACGAAGGCGTTTTATTTGGCAATTCCGCACTTATGCGCGGCGTTGTAACGGACGCATCAAATATACCATATACATATCAAACATACAGTAGAATCAATGATATGGGGCGTTCTTGGATTTTTAAATACGGTATTGCTTTAGCTAAAGAGATGTTAGGATATATTCGAGGAAAATATTCTTCTGTTCCAATACCAAATGGAGAAGTAACACTTAATGGAAGTGATTTAACATCACAAGGACAAACAGAAAAAGGAGAATTAATTACACAACTTCGAGAATTTTTAGATAAAATGACTCGAGAACAAATGATCACAAGACAAAATGCAGAGTCAACACAAATGAATGAAATGCTAGCAAAAGTTCCATTAAAAATATATCTAGGATAAAAGGAGAAAATATTATGGCGCTGTTTGGAGGAATGCGAGATGCAAAATTTTTAGCATCTATTAATAGGGAATTAATAAATGCAATCGTAGATACAGAAATTGAATTTTTTAAATTAATAATACAACAAAGTGATTCGAATCTATATGGAGAATCTGAACGAAAAATGTATTATGATTCTATTTTATTACCATGCATGATTACAAAAGAAAATAAAACATCAAACATGGATGATTATGGTCATACTTATACAAGAACTGCACAATTTGCATTATCGCGCGACTTATTAGAACGAGCAAATTTTTATCCTGAAGTTGGAGATATTATATTTTGGGACAATGAATACTATGAATTAGATAACGTTGATGCAAATCAATATTTTGTAGGAAAAAATCCTGAAACGTGGCCAAATGGTAACAGTCATGGATATAGTGTATCAATATTATGTGATGCACATGCAACGCATCAAACTGCAACCGGAATAACAAATACTAGAAACGGCGGCAATAATCGCTCTCCAGTTTACAAAGGATTATAATGGCTAAAATAAATCGCCAAAATATTGATCGTAAAACAAATAAACCAGAACCTGTAAATCGAGAAGGTTTATTTGAAGAACCATATTTGCAACGATCTAGTCAAATTCGACAAGATGATGATATTGTTCGATCTGCAAAACGAACTATATATGATATTGATTATGCAATTAAATGGTATATTGAAAACGAAATTCAACCACAAATAAAAGCAAATGATACGTTAATATCAGTACCAGTAATATTTTCAAATGGTGAAAAATGGGATAACGTTCGTAGACTGGGATATCTTCGTGACGAAAAAGGTATGTTACAATCTCCATTAATCATGTTGAAACGAAATTCATTTTCCGAAAACGACGGCCAACGCACATTGAATGTTAATAAAGATATTGCCGGAAATCAAATTATTTATCGTAGAAAATACAATAGTAGAAATCGATATGAAGATGAATTATTTCCAATACCATTGGCACAACCTGCACTATCAAATGAAATTTTTTTAATTGATATACCAAGATATATTACCGTAGAATATGATTTAATGGTATGGTGTGATTTTACTACACAGATGAATGATTTAATTGAACAAATATTTGGTTATAGCAGATATGCGTGGGGTAACGAAACAAATAAATATCCAACATCATTAGGTTCAATAACATTTGAAACCGTAAATACAGTTGGAGAGGATAGATTAGTACGTGCAACAATACCATTAACAGTACGTGGAAATTTATTAGCAGAACAAAAAACTCGTATATCTACTATTAAAAAAATGTATTCAATTAAAAAAGTATCTTTTGATACAATTGTAGACGTAGGAAATACAAATATATTTGATACAACGACTATTCCTATACAAATATTACAATTTAAATCTTCGGTATTAAGTGGAGGAAGTATTAATATAACTTCCGGTGGTAGTGCAATTACAATCAATTCACAAACCATGCAATATTTAACTACAATTACTGAAAAATATGGTACTGTAGTATCAAGTACAACTTTAACAGTTAATGGATCAGCTGCAACAAACCCTACTACTAATAATTTAGCAACAGAGAATGAATTTGATATTTTTATTAATGGACAATACATTGATAAACTTTGTTATAATTGGATTCCAAATGGATTGGGAATTCAACAAATTGTTTTTGATTTAGCCGTATTAGGATATGCATTAGATGCATCATATGTTATTGTTGTTAAAGGGAGATGGGCATAATGTCTCGTTTAATTAGATTTAGTCAACTATCTTCTATTGATGTATATAATATTACGGGGTCGTTATTTGGAACCGCATCGTGGGCTAAATCTTCATCTAATTCTATTTCTAGTTCGCATGCAATAACTAGTCTAGAAACAGCATCTGTAAATAATGCAACTATAACATTAATTAAAGGAAATGGTTTATCATTCGATATAACTGTTAATAACGTAACAAATGCAATTTCGTCATCGTTTGCATCAACGGCAACTTCCGCTTCATATGCCATAACAGCATCACATGCATTAAATGGCGGCGGCACTGGTGTAGGATTTCCATTTTCAGGTAGTGCTATTATCACGGGCTCATTGCAAATTAAAAGCGATATTAACAACGTATTCTTAATTAAGAATTTTAACAATCAACCTATATTAACCGTATCACAAAGTGGTGTAGTAGTCTTTGCAACACAAAGCGTTGAACTAACAGGATCGGCACCAAATGGTGCAATATACTTTACATCCGAATCTTTTTTTGTAGGTTTAGATTAATGCATATATTTATTATAAAAATAGGAAACTAAAATGGCAACATGGAAAAAAGTTGCAGTATCGGGCAGTAACATATCACAATTTTCTAACGATGCCGGATACGTAACAAACATAAGCGCAATTTCTGCATCGGCACTATCAAGTCCGGGACAGGGTCAAGCTGTATTAGTAAACAATGGTGTCTCCGGATCAACCATAGATTTAGGATTAGAAACTGGAGATTCGCCTACATTTGTTGGATTAACACTTACGGGCGATTTGACTGTACAAGGTACTGCATCATTTCAAAACACACAAAATTTACTAGTAGCAGATCGTTTTGTGTTATTTGCATCTGGATCTAATACTACAGGTGATGGCGGTATTGTAGTACAGCAAGGTACTCAAAACATTGGTGAATTATATGGTTATGATAGTGGAACAACACGTTGGGGATTTACTTCATCATTTGATGCAACTAGCAATTCTTTTGTACCTGCAGTTTACGCCGGCGCAGTTGAATCTTCTATAGGTAATCCAAGCCTTGCTCCAATTTATGGCGGTTCGGGAAATGGTCATGGCACGATATATGTTAATCAAGCAACCGGAGACATTTATATTTACGCATAAAAACAACAAGTTATGAGCATATTAGACAAATTAAAATCACAATCTAAAACAGAATCGAACAATCAATTAACAAAACAAGAGATTGAATTTTTATTGGTTTTACTTAAAGATGTTTCTGTTCGTGGAGAGCATGTAGAAACATTTTACAACATTATACTAAAACTACAAGAACAATACGTAAAACAGTGATATTTATTATAAATGTTGTAGGCCGCAAGGAAGTGGGCACACGCACGGCATAAGTGTATGTAACCAACCGCAACACAAAAGGAATATAGTATGCCGAACTGGAAAAAAGTCATCGTATCAGGTTCTGATGCTGCGTTAAATTCACTATATGCATCGAGCATTACTGGCTCACTACTCGGAACTGCGTCGTATGCTGCAAATGGCGGAGTAACCCAATTATTAGCAGGCTCTAATATTACTTTATCTCCAACAAATGGTAAAGGACAAGTAACTATTACATCGACAGGGGGTGGTCCAAACTTCAACACAGCAACGGGATCGTATGGTAGCTTTTATGACACTACAACTCAAACAAATCCGGTAGCTAGTATACCTCGCTCAATGTCAATTAATACAACAGACATTTCAAATGGGGTATCTATTTCAGGTTCTACAGATCCCTACAACACGTACATTAAAACTGAAAATGCTGGAGTATACGATATCCAATTTTCAGCCCAATTTGATAGAACAAACTCAGGTACGGATAAAGTTTACATCTGGTTAAGAAAAAATGGGGTAGATATAGCAGAGTCAAATACAAGTATTGTATTATCAGGTGGAGCAGCTGCTAACCCAATTGTAGCAGCATGGAACTGGTTTGTAAACTCAGCTACCGGGGACTACTATCAAATAATGTGGGCAAGTGGAGATACTCATGTCAGATTACTTGCAGATAGTACCCCAACATATGGTCCTACTTTACCTTCTATTATTTTAACTGTAAATCGAGTAGATCAATTCTTATCTAATACCGGCTCATTTACGGGTTCATTTACAGGAACGTTAATAGGTACGGCTTCATATGCATCTCAAGCATTGTCAAGTTCATTTGCCGTAACAGCATCATATGCCTTATCTTCTGCAGGTGGACCTGGAGGCGACACAACAGCCGTTGAAGCACAAACATGGTTTTTAATGTAATAAAAGAATAACATGGCAAAAAGAAACAATAACGGGTATATTGGTAGAGTTTTTGATTTAGACATTAAGGGCGTTATTGATCTACATAAACGCAATAATACCAGGTACAAATATGACACACTAACCTATCAAGACCCGGCACTGCAATTTACGGGAATAGACCAACCTACTGGAAGTTTATTTGCATTAGGTGTATCAAATTTCGGTTCTGGTTCTGCAGCCACAACAAGCTTGGTTAGCGGAACATTAGCCAATGTAACTATATACACAGCCGGTACTGGTTATGCAACAAATGCTACTTTGAGTTTTTCTGGAGGTGGAGGAACTGGTGCTAATGCATATGTTTCAACATTTGCAGCAGGTGCATTAAGTGTAGTAGAACGTTTAGGATACGTTAAAGACATAGTAATAACTGATCCAGGCCAAGATTATACATCTGCGCCTACTATGACTGTATCAGCACCCGTAACAGCAAATAGTGTTGCTGGAGTAACAGCTATTATTTCTGCTTCAATTACAAATGGACAATTAACCGGATATACAATACATAACACGGGAAGTAATTATCGAGCAGGTAGCAACTGGCCAACAATTACATTTAGTGGAGGTGGAGCTACACGCGCCGCAACAGCTGTTCCTGTTTTAGAATTTGGACGAAATTATACAAGCAATCCTACGGTAACTGTAACTGGACCCGGATCTGGTGCAGTAGTTTCTGCTTCAATTGTAGGCGTATTATCTCCAATAGGAACTGTTACAACAGCAGGAGGAGGATATTCTTCGGCACCTACTATTAACATTCCTGCAACAGATGCTTTGGTTTCTGCATCTGCAACTCTAAATGCAGGTGCTTTAGATACCATTACAATTGCAACTGGTTCTTCAACAGTTCACAATGCACCTAACATTAACATAGGAGGCGAATTAAGTTATCCTGCACTAAACAATAATGAAATTTATGGAACATATGCAGTATATAATAATAATTCAAATTGGGTAGCTTTTAACGTGACTACTAATGGAGGAGGGGGATATACTGTAGATTGGGGTGATGGAACTTCAAATAACTATAATACAAATGTAACAGCATCTAAACAGTATACTACCTCTTCATATGCAGCACTTTCAAGTTCATTGTATAATGGCACTAAATTAACCCAAATAAAAATAACACTTTCAGGTAGTGCTACATCACTAGCAACTGTAAATTTAACTACAAGACCAACCCCAACAACAGGATCATTTCCCAGTGCAACAGCACAAACAAATCATTGGTTATCTATTGCAGCTGCTGGAACAAACATAACATCATTTACGCTTGGTGCATCCGCGACCGGAAATAATTGCACTAGTGGAATGTTACAGCGATTTTATTTTTCTGGATCAAATCAAATAAGCAATTTTCAAGCTATGTTTTTAAACTGCTACAGCTTGCGAGAAGTAACAGAATTATACATGGGATCAGGAAGTTCGTACGGATCTACAATTTCAGGTCTTGGTATGTTTGAAAACTGTACCAACTTAATAAAGATACCAACTATAAATTTAAATTCTGCAACTACAACTTTAGGGTATATGTTTAGTCAATGTAGAAATTTACCAACAATTACATTTTTAAATTCTGAAAATATTTTTGACTATACTTTTACATTTAGTAATTGTTTGGTATTAGAATCAATTAATGGATCTATTTTAAATAGTCCTAACGTAACATCCTTGTCATCAACATTCAACAATTGTTTAAATTTGGTAGAATTACCTGCTATTAATGTTACTAATGTAACTAATATGGCTAGTACTTTTCAAGCCTGCTACTCATTGACAAGCTTAAAATTTACAGGAAATACTAGCAAAGTAACAACATTTAGCTCTACATTTTTATCATGCCTTTCATTATCAGATATACCTAAAGTTATTGATGCAACATCAGCAACAACACTTGCAAGCATGTTTAATGGGTGTCGACAACTGCAAGAAGCACCTACAATCACAAACTCAACACAAGTTACAAATGTGTCGAGTATGTTTTCTGGATGCTCTTCGCTAAGACGCGTACCTTTATTTGATACACGATCTGTAACAACATTTGTAAGCATGTTTAGTGGGTGCACATCGTTAATTTCAATACCTTGTTTTAATCTTCGAAGTGCAACTACGGTATCTGGTATGTTTCAAAATGCTACTAATTTAAAAACAATACCACTGCTAAACACAGCAAATGTAACAACATTTACAAGTATGTTTACTGGCTGTTTAAGTTTAATAACTATTCCTGCTATTAATACTGCAAAAGGGACTGCATTTGACAGCATGTTTAGTGGATGCAATGGATTAAAATTTATACCGTACTTAAATACCGGTAATGGAACTACGCTTGCAAGCATGTTTGCTTCATGTACATTGTTGTCTGAAATTAGCACATTAGACACTTCAAACGCAACTACACTACTTAATATGTTTAATGATTGTAGATCATTAAAACGTGTACCAAATTTTAATATACCAAATTGCACATCATTACAACAAATGTTTATAAATTGTTTTGCTTTAACGCAAGCCCCAACTTTTTACAATGCAAATAAGGTAACAACGATAGCTAGTATGTACAATGCCTGTACATCACTTGTGCAAATACCCAGCATGTCTGGTGCTGCATTAACAAGCATAGCAAGTGCATTTGCTAATTGTGGTAATTTAATTGAAATTGGAAGTATTCCATGTTCAGCTGCTGGATTAGTTACGACAACTACTCCATTTACTAGTTGCTCATCGTTAAAACGAATAGGAATAACCAACATAAATGCATCCTTTACTGTAGCAAACTGCTCATTAGATTCAAATGCATTAAACGAAATTTATACTAATTTATCTGCAACTGGCGCCGGAAAAACTATCACTGTAACAGGAAATTGGGGTACTGCAAACGATACTCCATCAATAGCAACGACAAAAGGGTGGACAGTCAGCGGATAATCTAATTAAATTTATATTTATAATAAAATAATAATATGGATACTTCAGGATTTTATAAGCTTGATCAAGATGGAGAAACAATCATATGTGGTCCTAACTATGTTTTAGGCCCATATGATCATTATAGATTGTATCGAAACGAAAAAGACAAATACACATATCCAACTGATGGTTGGTATTGGTTTGATTCTGAACAAAAAGCATATGCTTTTTTTGAAAAAGAATGGACACCTGATGCCCCAACAATGGGACTACTTAAACCATGGTTAAACGAAACAAATACGGAAAACAATGCCTAATACCTACAAATCAACAGCTGCCGAAATTAATGCAACTGGGTCAGTTACTATTTATACTACACCTAGTTTAACTACTACTATTGTAAAAAGTTTATACTTATCAAACACAACTACTGGTAGTATTTCATTGGATGTTATCCTTAATAAAAGTGGCTCTGCTATAAACTATTTTTTAATCACAAGTGCATCAGTTCCTACACAAACAGCATTTCAGCCTGTATCCGATACTTTAGTTTTGCAAACTGGAGATTCTTTAGTTATAGGAAATTCCTCACCAAGTAGTTCCGATGCTATATTATCATATTTAGAAGTATCCTAATTAACATAAGTAAAACAGAAATTCTTGGATAATTCAAACATTTTTATTATAATATCAAGAAAAGGTTATCATGACTCGAAAACTAGATAAAGAGCATTTAGATGAAATTCAATTATTGCGAAAAAATTATAGTTCTAATGCATTAGAATTAGGAAATATTGCAATTGAAATTTCATTACAAAAACAGCGAATAGATATGCTTAACAACGAGCACATTCGTTGTATTGATGAATACAATGAATTACGTAAACAAGAAACTGAACTTTTAGAAAAACTTCGAGAACGATATGGCGATGGCGAAATAAATATTGAACAAGGATTATTTACTCCTACTACATAAGGTTTGATAATTATTGTTTATATTTATAAGAAAATTACAAGGAGAATAAATGGCAGAAAGAATAGTTTCACCTGGAGTATTTACTAGAGAAATTGATCAATCGTTTTTAGCACCGGGAATTGCTGCAATTGGTGCTGCAGTTATAGGACCAACAATAAAAGGTCCCGCATACATACCAACCACTGTTACGTCAGTTGCTGAATTTCAATCTATATTTGGAGGACATAGTGAAGAATTATATGTTCCTTATGTAGTTGATGAATATTTTGCAAATGGTAATTCATTAACTGTTACTAGATTATTATATGAAGATGGATATCAATTAAATAATGGTGCTTTAGCAATTGTAGCAGAATCGGGATCTATTAAAGTAGTAACACATGTATTACATCCGGTGCAAGCTTGTTCAGGTAGTTCATTATTTGCTAATTCAATTTTAACTACCGGTAGCAACGGAAGTTTTGAATTAAAAATTTCCGGTTCATATTCAACGATATCAATACCTGGATTTTCTGGATTTACTTATCAAAATGGACAACCGATATCAGCATCAATTAATTCTTCAGCAGCAGGAACATTTCCATATTTAACAAATTTATTAGGAACTTCGCCATCTAATACGGCATTTCCGGTTTATGTGCAATATGAATATAAAAATGCATATAATTTATTTAATAATCCATCGTATATAACAGCATCGCTTCAAATCATCGATGATTATGAATTTTTACAAGATTATAATCATGCATCAACACCGTGGATTACATCTCAATTATTTGGTGCAACAACAAAAAATCTTTTTAAATTTCATACTCTATCACATGGTACTAGCACCAATCATGAACTTAAAATAATTATTTCAAACATTAAACATTCATCGGAAGTTATAGATCAATATCAATATGCAACATTTGATGTAACCGTTAGACGCGTTAAAAACACAGAAATTCCAAACTCACCATATGGAAACATCAATGATGATGATGTATTGAATCCAAATATTGTTGCTAGTAATACATTTACAAATGTTAATTTGAATCCAGATTCTCCTGATTTTATCGGACAAAGAATAGGAACAAGATATATTTCAATTGACGATTCATACAACGTATTAATTAATGGAGATTATAATAATCGATCATCATATATTCGAGTAGAATTAGCTCCAGAAGTAACTAATAAAGCAATTAGCAATACAGCAATGCCATTTGGATTTAGAGCATTATATAGTCCAATACCAATGTTAAGTGGTAGTACAAATATTGCATCTGCATCTTATAAAATAAATCAAACGCAACCCGGAGGTTCATATAATTCAAACATTGCTTTTGGGTTTGATTTTAACATACAAAACAATTTAAATTATTTAGCACCCATACCAACATCTGGATCTAATACAGGCAGTAACAGTGATTTTTATTTAGGCAACATGTTTCAGCCAGCTCAAGCAAATTATCCAATATCCGTACCATACAGTGCGTCATTGCAAGCAGCACTAACCGGATCAGCTACTTCATTTGCAACAAATATTGCATTAAGTACAAGAAAATTTGCAGTTCCATTCCAAGGTGGATTTGATGGTACGCGTCCAAATCTACCTAAATTTTCAGGACAAAATATTTCGGCTACTAACACATTTGGATTTGATTGTAGCGGTACAACGACAACGGGTACTATTTCATATAGAAAAGCATTTAGCATATTATCAAATCAAGATTTGTATGATTTTAATTTGTTATTAACTCCTGGTATACTTCATTATTATCACCCAATTGTAACAAACGAAGCTAGAAATTTAGTAACAAATCGTTCCGATGCATTTTACGTGATGGATTCGGTTGGTAAATCAGCTACCGTATCAGATGTGGTTAGTGCAGTACAAGGAATTGATAATAATTATACTGCAACATATTATCCATGGGTAAACATTAATAAAGCCACTGGCGGAACATTTTTTGTACCGCCATCTATAGTAGTTGCAGGAGCTCTTGCATTAAATGATGCAGTTCAAGCCCCATGGTTTGCTCCAGCTGGATTAAATCGAGGTGCATTAACTCAAGTAAATACATTAGCTATACAAACCGATCAAAATTCCCGAGATACATTGTATCAAGCAAGAGTTAATCCAATAACAAAATTTGCAGTTGGCGGACATTGTATTTGGGGACAAAAAACATTGCAATCATTACCTAGTGCATTGGATCGAGTCAATGTAAGAAGATTATTAATTGAAGTTAAAAAATTTATTGCATCTTCAACAAAATATTTAGTATTTGAACAAAATAGTGATGCAACTAGAGGTAAATTTTTAAATATTGTTAATCCGTATTTAGATTCAATACGTTTGCGACAAGGATTAAATGCGTTTAGAGTTGTAATGGATGCATCAAATAATACTAATGATTTGATTGATCAAAATATATTATACGGACAAATATTTTTGCAACCAACTAGAACGGCTGAATTTATTATAATTGATTTTAATATTCAACCAACAGGTGCAGCATTTGCGGTATAAAAATATCAAAAGAAAACTTTACTTTTTTTTTAATTGATATATTTATATAAAAAAAGGATAATTATGCCGTACCCACAAGGATCGCAATTTGATAACTTATTAACCAATCCGGGTTTTGTTTCAACAGGTCAAGCTCCGGCTGCCGGTACTCCAATTGGAGGGGTATATCCTAGTGCCCCATTAACGGATTATGGAGATGAAGCTGATTTTTATAACAATGCATATACCTGGGAGCCAAAACGACAACATCAATTTATATTGTTATATTCAGGTATTCCGGCATATTTAATTAAAACTAGTGCAAAACCTAGTCTTACTAATGGTGAAATTACATTGGATCATATCAATGTTAAACGCTATGTTAAAGGAAAAACAGCTTGGAATAGTATTGCAATAACAATATATGATGCAATTATACCATCTGCAGCACAGTCTGTAATAGAATGGGTTCGTTTACATCATGAATCAGTATCTGGACGAGATGGGTATTCAACTCAATACAAGAAAAATTTGACATTGCGACAATTATCACCAATTGGTGAAGTAATTGAAGAATGGACATTGTATGGTTGTTATTTGCAAGAAGTTAATTTCGGTAGTTTAGATTGGGGAGCCGAAGATGTTGTTTCAATTGATGCAACGCTTCGATATGATTGGGCATTTTTAAATTATTAAAAAAATATAATGGGAGTTTTAGCTCCCATTATTTTGATACACATTAAACAAGTTATAAAGGAATAATATGCCAGTAACAGACAGAATATCTGATAAAAATTTAATTGAATTAGCAAAACAACAATATGAATCTGCTAAGCAGACCATGATACCTGCCAATGCAGTTTCGTTGCCTAGCTTGGGAAAAGTATATCCCGAATCAAGTCCTTTGCGTAAAGGATATGTAGAACTTCGACATATGACTGCATATGATGAAGATATTTTATCAAATACTACATATATTAAACAAGGAATTGTTTTTGATAAATTGCTTGAATCATTACTAATAACACCAATAAGTTTAGACGATGTAATATCTGCAGACAAAGAAGCAATGATTATTTCAGCAAGAATACATGGTTATGGTGCAGATTATCCCGTAACGATTGTTGATCCAAATACTAAAAACGTGTTGCAACGCACATTGAAATTAGACAAATTAAAAACTAGAAATATAGAAACGGAATCAGATGAAAATGGCGAATTTACATATTTAATAGGAAATCATTCAATTAAATATCGTCATATTTCTTCAAAATTGTTATCAACAATATCCGAACAAAATTCAATTTCGCAGTTGTTAGAACGAAGCATAACGGAAATTAATGGTTCTAGAAAATCTGCAGACATTGTAGATTTTATTCGATATCAAATGACTCCATTGCAATCTAAACAATTTAGAAAACATCTTGAAGACACTGTACCTCGATTATTATTGCAAGCAGAATTTGATGGTGAAGATGGAGGCACCATAACTGCCGGGTTTCAATTTGGATCAGACCTTTTTTGGTTTGAGTAAAACACATCGAGCTAGATTACACGAACAAATATTTGATATATTATGGGCCGGACAAGGACGATGGTCGTGGACTGATATATATCATATGCCTATACCTATGCGACAATTTTGGGTGCAACGTATCAATGATAAAATTATAGATGCTAAAACACCAAAAACAAACAAAACGGAGCCATCGCGTCCACCTAAAAACAAAACTTTGTAATTGAATATTTATTGATATATGAAACTGCATTTAATACATCGTTTAAAACAACAACCCAGACTTGGTGGCACATATATTTCTAAAAGCGATAAAAACGTAAAAGATTTACAACAAAGCATAACTAATGCAGAACAATCCTTGTCGGATTTTGGTTTAGTTATAGATAACATAGCTGAGATATATGATAAGTTCAATAACACAACGTTATCATTGGGCTTAGGAATCAATAAGTTAGCAGGGTTTCAAGACAAAGTAAACGCAAAAATAGTACAAGGAGTTAAAGATTCAACATTTTTAGAACAAAGAAATGCAAGTCTTGCAAAAACTTTAGGCATGCATGGTAAAAAGGCCTTTGAATTGGGTAAGCAGTATGACGATTTAAATACTTTTTTAAAAATTGGCGGCGAAGAAATACGAAAATTTGGAATAAATTTAAATAAAATTGCGCCTGGTTATGCAAAAGCAATTGTTGGTGGAGGTAATTTTGGTAAAAATTTGTTGATGACACAACGTATTTTAACAAAAAATATAGGATTATCTGAAGATGCAGCAAACAAATATGAATTATATGCTACAGGCGTAGGTGCAGACAGCACTGCAATGATTGATTATCAAAGAAAATTAGCAGAGCAAATTGAGAAGAATACTGGATTAACCAATCAATTTGCTAGTATTGTTACGGATATTGCTGCACTTAGCGAAGACATACAAATGCAATTCGGAAAAACTCCCGGAAGTTTAGAATTAGCCGTATTAAAAGCCAAGCAATTAGGAATGACATTTGATAAAATTGATGGAGCAGCTACTAGTGCATTTAATATTGAACAAAGTATTGGTCAAGAAATTGAATATCAATTATTATCTGGAAAACGATTAGTAGATGCAGATGGAAAAAGTTTAACAAACAAATTGCGAATAGCCAAAGCAATGGGTAATGCCAATGACATGGCTCAGGCTACTGCGGAAATTTTTGAAACACAACAATCAACATTAGAAGGAAATAATTTTTTAGCTCAAGAACAGCTGGCTGCTTTAATGGGTATGTCGCGACAAGAATTAATGCGAGCATATCAACAACAAAAACTTCAAAAAAAAATTCAGGCCGCGGCCACCGCAGCAGGGACTAAAATCGATGTTGATGCATTGATGAAAATGGATGAATCGCAAATTGCAGAAACATTAAAAACAACCGGAATGACTCAAGAAGAACAGGAAAAGTTATTACAAGAAATTAAAGACAATACATCCCCACAAACAACAGATCAAATGCTTGCTGAACTTTTAGACATGGCTCGCACTGATGGAATCAAAATTCAAGGCGCGTCTATTGATTTCAAAACGATGCGCACCGCAGGATTAGATTTAGAAACGGCAACTACGAAGTTAACGGCGTTTGCACGCGACTCAAATTTTGCTGGAGTATATGGGGGCATTCAAGCATTGAAACAAATTCCTAGTGCCGAGCTTGCCACGTTTGCCAAGACCATTCCCATAGTATCCAATGCGATGAAAGCGTTAAATACAGCCATCGGCCAGGTGACCAATTTGGTTTCTTACGAGACAGCAACCAGCGGACGTATTGGAGCATTGTTGGGCAGCGTAACGACTGACGAAGAGCAGGATGCTATAATCATGAATGATGGAATAGTAAAATTTCATCCTTCTGATAAATTCATGCAAGTCAACGATTCAACCATGATTGCGGGAACAAATGTTGATGGAAATCGAAAATTAGCTCGAGCTATTACGGGAGGTGCAGATACAAACAAAATGATTTCTGCAATTCGTTCTGCATTGCAAGGTATGTCAATACATGTACATGTGGACCCAATGAAAATACAAAATGAAATTAAATTTAATACAAGAGGAATCAATTAATGAGTATTGCATCATTATATGGTACCGGATTATGGAGAAACCAAAGTTTATCAACATTTAGTGTGCAAGCTGCACTATTTGGTGCATCATCATTGGGAGCCGGATTAGGAGTTTCGCAAATTGGAGGAATTGCCGATAATATTTTAAAATTATCCGGCGTAAACACAGACACATCATTGTATGCAACAAGCCCACCATGGCAACTTAATCCAAATTCAAATCCATTAAATGTATTTAACGTATTAAATGACTTTAGATCTAGACTTGGAAATAATTCGTTTGCTCCATCTTTATTGAATCGATTAGATGGATTTAGTGCGGCAACACGAGGATCAGTTAAAGCTGCAGCCTATGCTGCATTATCATTATCACCCATTAATGGAGGTGCATATTCAGTATTCAATTTAAATAGTGTAGGCAAACTAGGGTATGGTTTAGGAGATCATGGTAACATAAACATTCCTAGAAAAGATTTTACCGCACAAAGTTTTGTTGCAACAGCTTGGAATTTTGTTACAAAACAATGGAGTCCTGTTAAAAATCCATTATCAATGTTTACTGCATTTCGTGGAGATCGAGTTACAGTAATAGATTTTAGCAAACGAAATTTAAAATCAATTTATAAATGGTATCCACGAAAAATTTTCGGATTGGATCCGGGTGAATTTGGGATGACTCGAGATTTCATTAAATTTTTTATAACAGGACCAAGTTTATCGGCTGATAAAAAAAATAGTGACGATGAAGATGATATCATAGTTTTTCGTGCAACTATTAGCAGTTTAAGCGATGCACACTCACCAAGTTGGAGTCCTATTACCATGATAGGTAGAGCCGATCCAAATTATTTGTATAGTGGATATTCTCGTGAAGTAAGCTTAGATTTTGTAATTTATGCATCGGATAGAGATGAATTAAAACCTATATATAGAAAATTAAATGCATTAGCTGGATATACAACACCGGATTACGGATTAGATCCAACTGCTAATAGACAAACAACTGCTAACGGACAAACAGTTAAAAATACTACAACTATAGGATATAAAGCACCATGGATGCGAATAACTATAGGAGATTTATTTTATCAACAACCTGTTGCAATTAATTCATTATCATATACATTGTATGATTCAGATACACCATGGGAAACAAATCAATTAGATGACCCGCAAATGATGCAAGTACCTTTAAAAATCAACGTTTCATTGGGATTGCATATGATTACGGATTGGTTACCGCAAAAAGGTGGACAATTTTATTCATTGTCACAACGATTTGATAAATTTGGAAGTCATCCTGGAAATGATAATTGGTTAAGTGATACCGTTACTGCAAAACAAGCGGATGCAGAACGATATAAAGGTTTAAATGAAACTGACGAAAAAATAAAACGAAGTGAAACAGAAACACAAAAATATGGACAAACGCCAAAACAAAATACTACGGAAGTCGTAAAAGAAAAAGGATTTGATCGAGAATCTCGTCGACTAACAAAATTAGGAAAACGATAAAGGAACTGATATATGTCTAGATATGGTATTACGAAACAATTACAAACAGATTCGGGTAAACGAAAATTAGAAACAACTATCATACAAAATTTACCAGTTACCAATTCAGATATATTCATACAAATAAGCGCACCTGAACGATTAGATCAACTATCATATAAATTTTATGGTAATACGGATGATTGGTGGATTATTGCAACCGCTAATGGTTTAGGAAAAGGTTCATTATGGACTCCAAAAAATATTGTTATTCGTATACCTAAATATCAAGCAATTACTGATTATATTAGACAAAAAAACATTGAACGATGAGTGATATTTTTTATTCGCAAGTAGATACTAATTTACAAATTGAATTAAATGCACGTGCACGAGCTGGCAAATTATCTCGTACAACTAGAGATTTACAATTCATGTTAGAAAAAATTGCAAATTGCGAAGTTATTGCATATGCAGGAAATCAACGAGATGAAACGCAAATTGTACATCGATTAGGTGGAAAAAACGTATTAGATGGTGAATATCTACCTAGTGGAGAAAATGGTTGGTTAACTAATCGTATATATACATTAAAAAACACAAAATGGGCGGCACAAGCTGGCGGCTTTGACGTACCCGGTCCCAGCAACAGTGGCATGAAACCCCCGGTGATTTCTATAGACCAATCAGTATCATCTCAAGATTATTCCAATTCTTCATTTAGAATACCACCATTTATTACTTCTGCAGATATTACGATTGCAGATAATTCCATGGGTACATTAAATAAATCAACGATCAACATAACAATTCCAAATCCAGATAGAGATTTAGACTTTATGGAATCAGTATACGGAAGACCAGGACGATATTTATCAGTAACCTTTGCACATCCCGATTCGGCAATTGTTTCACAAGAAGAAACTCAAGGATTACTTACAACAAACTCATTACCTAACGAAGAAATAATTAAACGATTGTATCCAAATACTCCGTACAATGAACTTAGAAAACTAAATCAATTAATGTTTGAAGGATTATTAACATCATTTGAATATTCATACAATACCGATGGTACTGTTTCTATGACAATATACATGACCGGAACAAGCAATACATATACAGATTTATCATTGATAATGTCAGGTTCTTCAACGGAAACAAACACAAACAACGTGCCCATTTTAACTGAATCAACTACATTTTATGAAACAATGTACAACGAAATCGATAGCTTGTTTCAAAAAAAAGAAGCTGAACGTTTGGGAAATACTAGTATACCGCCAATTAAACGTGCATATAATGAAAACATACAAAATGCAACTGAGCAACGATTTTTAAGTAATAATGAACGATGGTGGACTTTTGGAGACTCGTTAAGCAGTAAACACAATCGTTACATAACATTAAACTATTTAATATTTTTTATCAATCAAAAAATTTTATCAAAAATGAACAATGTTGTAGATGTCCCAATAATACAATGTTCAAAGGAATGGGGCCATTATTCAAAATATTTACCATATTTATGTTCATGTGATCCGGATAATATATTATTTTTTACCGCAGAAACAGATGATACTTTCCTAAATCAAACCGATGTATATGGTGCAACATCTGCAGGCAACGTGCGAAAATGGATAAATGGGAACTTTTATAATAAAATTGATCCGGACTCTTCTTGGACAGATGTATATTCTGCAAAGTCATTTCCGGAAAATGATGCCAATGCGGGCGAAACTCGTTATAAACCAAGCTTGATTCGAATAAATTTAGAATTAATAAAAAACATTTTAACTGAAATTAATGAAAATAACAGTTTTAACGTTCATGAATTTTTGCGAAAAATAAGTGAAAAAATTGAAACTGCTTCTGGCGGATGGATTCGTATGAAATTGGTAACTGATCCTATAGATCAAAATGTATTGTATTATTTAGATGCAAATTATATTAATTTTGCCGATGTAACGCCTTATGAAGTTCCCATGTTTGCAAATCACCGTTATGGTACAATTGTTAGAGATTTTGCATTTAGATCAAAACTTCCACAATCAGTACAGGGTTTAATGTATACAATTAATCAAAGCAATAATGTATCTGAAGAATCAATTGCACCATATTTACATTTTATGTATAATAATGCAACTATAACAAGAAATGGAAATGTAGAAACATCCAGTACTGGACCATCAAAAGAACAACTGCAAAAATTAGCAAATGAGTATTCTATACTACATACAAAATATGTTGAAGAATTAATAGCTGCACGTGAAAATTTTGGAAATAATCCAACTGATGAAAACAAACGCATTGCATTATCAACGGCATTAAAAAAATATATACAATATCCATATCCTGAAATACAAAAATCTAATGATGCATTAGCTCCATTATTTCCAATGGAAATAGAATTTACTATAGATGGAATTAATGGATTACGTTATGGAGATGTATTAGATTTTCCAGGATTACCTGCCAGATATAGAAATCATATGACATTTTCTATTAAAACATTGTCACATACTCTGAGTACGAGTGGAGATTGGACGTTAAAAATTATAACATTACTTCGACCAAAATTTGATTGATATGTCACGATTAAAATTAAAATATAGCAAAGCAGAAACCAAAGAAAATCTATATACCTTTGGAAAAGAATGGCAATTAAAAGATGGCGTTGAATATATAGGTTCATATCATCGTTATGATTCTACCAACGAAGTGTATACTCAGCCAACTTGGAATTCTACTACATCAAAACAATTATTTGAATATCAAGAACAATCATCAATAATTTCTACTTATAAAAAATTAAAAAATATAGCAGTTAAATTTGATCATATACGAGAACATCGAGTTTCATTAACAAAAAATGACATACGAAACGGATTTATTACGAGATATTTTTTAAAAAAAGTTAATGAAACTTTAATCATTGAAATTTCTGCAGAAACTGCAAAAATGTATTCAGAACAAAAAATTGATAATAATCAATATGAATTAGGTTTAATAAAATGGGTAATTACTGGAACTATAGAAACAAATAATGTATCAATATCAATTCCTGGCGTAGTTGATATAAATAATACATCTATTAAACAATTGGAAAAAACGTTGCCTGGAATTTCAAATAAATTAAACAACCCATTAGAATTTTATATAGATTCTGATTATGTTGTGCCCGTAGACATTAACGGGTTGGATTTGTAACGTTTTTTTCTTATTATTTGCATATGATTGTGGATACTGAACAAGACGTACTAAGCACATTGCAATACATACAAGGTCGCAAAACGTTGTTAGTACCAATATTTTGTAGTCCCACAATTCACGTAGCAGCAAATACGTTATGTGCCATATACATTTATACAGAAGATGCTGTAGAAAGAATGATTCCATTTCGACATTCCGAACAACTAAGGGGCTTTACTGCGCACGTCCCGAAGTTTTTGGCATTGCAGAATATCTTTGTTCATGACAAGAAGCAGTGGCTTCAAACGGGAGGAAATGCTGCTGTATGGGATGTTAAGACATTGTGGTGGTATACATATGGAGAAGCATATGATGAATCGCATTATCCAACCACTGCACATCAATTTTATTGGCGTCGACATAAATCGTTGCCAGCAGTAAACAGCATTGTTCCGTTGCAACAACATTTAGCAATGTGTCAAAAGATTCGTCATTATGCTTGGCCAATGTGCGTAAATGCAGAATTAACGGAATCATATTTGCAATTTAATGCCACATATCCGGAGGTATTTGCGCAAATTGAATCTGCCGGATTAGCAGTCACCGATGCATTTCGTATGCCAGAATTAATTCATGCAGACCGCGTATATTCACAATACAATTATCACACAACAACAGGCCGTCCTAGTAATGCATTTGGAGGATTTAATTTTGCAGCAATGAACAAAGAAGATGGCACCAGAGCTGCATTTTGTAGTCGTTTTGAACGAGGTGCATTGGTTGAAATGGACTTTGATTCATATCATGTTAGATTGATTGCTACGGCAATTGGATACAAATTACCAGAATCGTCTATACATGATTATTTGGGACGCTTTTATTTTGATACCACAGAATTAACTGAAGAACAACGTGCAGAAAGCAAAGCCATAACATTTCGATTGTTGTATGGAGGTATTGATGCTGAATTTTTGACAATTCCATTTTTTCAACAAGTAAATACGTTCGTATACACATTATGGGATACTTGGAAACGCGTTGGGTGCATACAAACTCCAATAACACGTCGAAGTATATGCAAAGATGCCGTGCAAAACATGACCGCATTCAAATTGTTTAATTACTATTTGCAGGCCATTGAAACCGAAGTATCCGTAAAAAAATTGCAGCAAGTACAAACATTATTACAAAACTATAATAGTTGCATCATACTTTATACATATGACTCAATTTTATTTGATGTAGACTATGCAGAAGCCAAAGAATTATTACATCAGCTTAAAAACATGTTAGAACAAGGTGGATTACCAGTTAAATGTAAAGTTGGCGATATTTATGATAAAATGAAAACTATTTCGTTATGACAATCGATTCAATACTTACAGAATGGAGATACCGATTACCTGCAGGATATCCTA
>Ga0214917_10000117_pt1 | contig 90184 bp, 83 predicted proteins | sample LL_1208_BB_MetaG_FD_177983 | JGI IMG/M metagenome (GOLD analysis project Ga0214917, IMG submission 177983) | Freshwater microbial communities from Lake Lanier, Atlanta, Georgia, United States - LL_1208_BB | ecosystem: Environmental > Aquatic > Freshwater > Lake | place: USA: Georgia | collected... | reverse complement strand
GGACATCACGGTGGAAATATCGCCAGCGATGAAGCCCGCGCGGGTGAGGTCGGCCAGCGCCACCATGGCCTGGACCTGCTTTTTCATTGCCGGGTCATTCTCAGCACCCAGCTTGGCGAGCACGATGGCCACTTCCTGGCCATGCGGCAGGTAGTTCAGGGTGGTGACGATGTTCCAGCGGTCCATCTGGCCCTGGTTGATCTGCTGCGTGCCGTGATAGAGGCCGGTCGTGTCGCCTAGGCCCACCGTATTGGCGGTGGCGAAAAGGCGGAACATCGGGTGCGGGCGGATGACCCGGCTCTGGTCGAGCAGGGTGAGCTTGCCCTCCACTTCGAGCACGCGCTGGATGACGAACATCACATCCGGCCGGCCGGCGTCATATTCATCGAACACCAGGGCGCAGGGGTGCTGCAGCGCCCAGGGGAGGATGCCCTCGCGGAATTCGGTGACCTGCTGGCCATCCTTGAGGACGATGGCGTCCTTGCCGATGAGGTCGATACGGCTGATGTGGCTGTCCAGGTTCACCCGGATGCAGGGCCAGTTCAGCCGCGCCGCCACCTGCTCGATATGGGTGGATTTGCCGGTGCCGTGATAGCCCTGGACCATCACGCGGCGGTTATGGGCGAAGCCGGCGCAGATCGCCAGCGTCGTCTCACGGTCGAACTGATAGGTGGGGTCAAGCTCGGGCACGTGTTCGGTGCGCAGCGAGAAGGCGGGCACCATCATGTTCACGTCGACGCCGAAGACATCGCGCGCATTCACCGAGGTGTCGGGCATATTGATCATGCTGGTGGGGCTGATGTCGGACAATGCGGCTACCTTGTTCATCGGGACGTTGGAAGTTTTGTAAGCCAGGGTTCTATCGGGCGGAAGCCTGCACCCCGGCCAGTTTGTGACGCAAGAGCGAATAGGCGCGATTGATGTCCTTCAGGCGGTCTTCCGCGCTGCGGTCGCCACCATTGGAATCGGGGTGATAGCGCTTGGCCAGCTCCTTGTAGCGGGCTTTGAGCGCCAGGCTGTCGGTCGGCCAGCGCAAATCCAGCAGGTCAAGCGCGGCGCGCAGCTCGGGCGGTGGCGCATCGGGGTTGGGGGCGCGCTTGGTGGGCTGGGCGGTGCCGTTGAGGATGCCGAAAGGGTCGCGCAGCAATTCAGGGTCCAGCCGGCCATGGCCCAGGCGGCCAAGCGGCCAGGTGGGCCTTTGCCAGCCAGTATCCTGGCGCAGCGAGGCCTCGATCTGGTCGGGCGCCATGCCCTTATAAAAATCCCAGGAGAGGTTGTAGGCGCGCACATGGGCCAGGCAGAACCAGCGATATTCGCGCAGCCGCGAACGGTCCTTGGGCGCGCGGTATTCGCCGGGCTCCGGGCAATCCGGGGCTTCGCAGGGGCGGCTCGGTGCGGAGGGGTCGGGGCGGCTCTTCGCCCTGGGTCGCGCCATGGCGCCGTTATGGGGCTGGTGCGCCGGCCCGACAACCCGGGTCCGGCGGATCCGCCCTGCCCCGGCCGCGGCCAATGGCCGTTCAATCGGCCAGCAGGCCCAGCTGGGCATGCAGCGCGGCCAGCCGCGCGGCATAGCGATCGGGGCTGAAGAACTCGGCCCGGCGCGGCCCCGCAGCGGCGAGGCGCGCGCGCAATTCTCCATCGCCATCCAAGGCGCGCAGGGCCTCGGCGAGGGCAGTGACCGAGTAAGGGTCGGCGCATAGCGCGGCATCGGCCACGATCTCGGGCATGCAGGATGCGGTGGAGGTCAAAACCGGCGTGCCGAGCGCCATGGCCTCCATCGCCGGCAGGCCGAACCCCTCGTAGAGGCTGGGGAAACACACCGCCCGGGCGCCGCGGACCAGGGCCATCAGATTGGGCCGCGGAACATGGCCGAGCAGCCGCACCCGGCCCTGATGGCTGCTCTCCCGCCCGGCCAGGGCCGCGAGTTCGCCCTCCCACAGCCAGGCCTTCTTGCCGGCGATGATCAGCGGCGTGGCGATGTCGGTCGACAAATAGGCCTCGATCAGACGCCGGAGATTTTTTCGCGGCTCGATGGCGGCATAGAACAGGAAATAGCCCTGCGGCTGCAGCCCGAACCCCGTCATCAGCCGCGCCGCCAGGGCCGAAGGGGAGAGCGCCAGGGCTGCCGCGTCAGGCGCCACGCCGAGCCAGGTATTGGTCACCCGCTCCGGCGCGATGCCCATGATGCGGATGATATCGGCCCGCGACCATTCGCTGATGGTGACGATATGGGCCGCATGCTCGCCGATCAGCCGGGTCATCATCGCATGGGCGGCCGGGTTGGTCAGGGTCGTCTGAGGCATGACCAGTGGGATGAGGTCGAGCACGGAATAGAGGTTGGGCACGCCTTGCAGGCGCAGCGGGGTGGGGAAGGTCCAATGCATCACCCGCGGCGTCAGGCCCGGCGGCGGGCGCAGCGTCAACAATTGGCCATGCCGGTGCAGATGGAGATGGGCGAGGCCCACGCAATCGGGCGCATCAAAACCCAATGTGTTTGGCGGCAGCCCAGGCAGGTCGGCTGGGGCCGCGCGCAGGTTCAGCACGCCGCCGCGCAGCCTCACCCCGGCATGGGCAGCGAGGCGCCGGGCCAGGCGCAAACCCGCGCCGATGCGCCCGGGCGAAGCGGGGCGGCCGTAATCCGCCCCGCTGATCACCCCGGGCACAAAACCCTGCCCGGCAACCGCCTCGGCCATGCCGCGGGCATAGGTCGCGATGCCAGTGCCCTGCGCCATGGCAAGGTTATGGCCATCGAGCAAATAAATGCCGCGATCTGTTTGTAATCTTGCCATGAACAGGCCCTAAGCGAATCGTCAGTGAGCCTACTGCTCTTCCAGCGTCAGGCAAAATGCTGCAAAAACCCATGGAATTTCCCTCGACCGTTGAAGCCCAGGATAGAACGACCGCATATGAGCATCTCCAGCACGAAGATTATCCCGGTCATCCTCTCGGGCGGCACGGGCAGCCGGCTATGGCCCTTGTCGCGGGAGACCTATCCCAAGCAGTTCTGGCCGCTGGTGGGCAGCGAGACCATGCTGGCCACCACGGCGCTGCGCGCAGCGGGGCCCGGCTTTGCCGCCCCCATTGTGGTCTGCAACGAAGCCCATCGCTTTCTCGCCGCCGAGCAATTGCGCGCGGCGCGGGTGGAGGGTGCGCGGATTTTGCTGGAGCCCGCCGGCCGCAACAGCGCGCCCGCCATCGCCGCCGCCGCCGTGCTGGCGGAGGAGACAAGCCCCGGCGCCATGCTGTGGATCATGCCGGCCGATAGCGCCATTGGCGATGTGCCCGCACTGCATGTGGCCCTGGCGCAGGCGGTGAGCGCCGCTCAACTCGGCCGGATCGTCACCTTCGGCATGCGCCCCACCGCGCCTGAGACCGGTTTTGGCTATATTGAATCGGGGGCGGCGCTGGATGGCGCGCCCGGGGTGCTCGGCTTGGAGCGCTTCGTCGAGAAGCCCGATGCCGCCACCGCGCAGCGCTTTCTCGATGGCGGCAAGCATCTGTGGAACAGTGGCATGTTCGTCGCCCAGGCGGCGACGCTGCTGCGCGAATTGCAGCATTTTGCCCCCGAACTGCTGGGCGCGGTGCAGGATGCGCTCACCAAGGCCACGCGTGACCTCGATTTCGTCCGGCTCGACACCGCAAGCTTCACCCGCGCGCCTTCGATTTCCATCGATTATGCGGTGATGGAGCGGACCAAAAACGCCGCCGTTGTGCCGGCCTCGCTGGGCTGGTCAGATGTCGGCAGTTGGGATGCGCTGTGGCAGATCGCCGAGAAGGACGTCCAGGGCAACCACACCCAGGGGCCGGTCCATCTCGTGGACGCGAAGAATTGCTATATCCGCAGCGAAGGGCTGCTGACCGGCGTGGTCGGCCTCGAGGACGCGGTGATTGTGGTGACCGATGACGCCGTTCTGGCGCTGCATCGTGACCATGCGCAGGATGTGAAAAAACTGGTCGAGCAATTGCGTGCGGCCGGCCTCAAGCAGGCCACCGAGCATCGCCGGATGTATCGTCCCTGGGGCCATTATGAGGGGCTGATCCAGGGCAACCGCTTTCAGGTCAAGCAAATCTCGGTTCGCCCCGGCAGCAAGCTGTCGTTGCAGAAACACTTCCATCGGGCCGAGCATTGGGTGGTGGTCAATGGCACCGCCATCGTCCAGCGGGATGATGAGCGCATCATGCTGCGCGAGAATGAGAGCGTGTATCTGCCGCTGGGCTGCGTCCACCGGCTGGAAAACCCCGGCATGATCCCGCTGACCCTGATCGAAGTGCAGGTGGGCAGCTATCTCGGCGAGGATGACATCGTGCGAATCGAAGACACTTATGGGCGGGCTTGAGTAGCCGGCTTATGGGCCTGGCCGCTTATAAGCCGCGCCTGCACGGCTAGATGCCCATTGCCGCCGATATCACTGATCTGCTGGCGGGGTTTCGGCATACCCGTTCGCCCAGTGGGGTGACACGGGTGCAGACGCGGCTGCTGGCTGCGGGCGAGGGGCTGTTTGATCTGGTGGCGGCGGCGCCGGGCGATGGCGTCTGGCGGCGTTTTCCGCGGCTCATGCTGGAGCGGCTGCTCGCCGCCACGCTGCGGCCTGGCGGGCCGAAGGAGCCCGATTGGCAGGCCCTGGTCGATGACGCCGAGGCAGCGCTGGCTGCAGGGGAGGCATGTGAATTCACCGCCGGTGACTGGCTGCTGGGCGCCGGCACGGCCTGGTGGTTGCCCGGCCATGCCGCCCGGATCATGGCGCTGAAGCAGCGGACGGGCCTGCGCTATGCCAGCTTTGTCTATGATCTCCTGCCATTGCTGGTGCCTGAGCATTGCGAGGAATTGCTGGTGCGCAGCTTCGCCCAGCATTTCGCCACGCTGTGCCTATTGGCCGACCATGCGGTTTGCATCAGCGAGGGTGTGCGGGCGGATTTCCAGCTCTGGCAGAAACGCCTGCTGCCGGAGCTTGCCATTCCCGCCAGCGTGCTGCGGCTGGATGCGCGGCTTGACGTGGCAGCGCAGCAAGCGGGGCTGGTGCCGGCAGAGCGCTTTGTGCTGGCCGTGGGCACGGTGGAGTCGCGCAAGAACCAGTTGGGCCTGCTGCGGGCCTGGCTGCAATTGATCCGCCACCATGGCGAGGCCGCGGTGCCGCGGCTGGTCGTGGTCGGGGTGCATGGCTTCCTGGCCGATCAGGTGCTGCAACTGCATCGCGCCGCGCCGCAATTGCGCCGCAAGGTTGAATTGCGCCCGCTGGTGCCCGATGGCGAATTGCAGGGGCTTTATGCCGGCTGCCTCTTCACCATCTTCAATTCCCATGCCGAGGGCTGGGGGCTGCCGGTGACCGAGAGCCTGGCCCAGGGCAAGGTGCCGGTGGTGGCCGATATTGCCGTGCTGCGCGAATCGGGCGGCGCGCATGCGGTTTATGTCGAGCCGGAGAATGTCCCTGCCCTGGCGGCGGCGGCGTGGTCACTGATCAGCCAGCCACAGGCGCTTGCCGCGCGGGAGGCGGCGCTGCGCGCCACGGTCCGGCTGCGATCCTGGCGCGAATTGGCCGAGGAATGCGCCGCCTTCCTGGCCCCCGGCCCATCGCCCGCCCCTGCCCTGCCGCGTGACCGCGCGAGGCTGGTTGAGGACATGCTGGTTTATGGCGGCCTGCCGCCCATGCCTGATCTGCCGCAACTACACCCTGCCGCAGCCAGCAGCGGCGCGCTGCAACGGCTGGGTCAGGGCTGGTCGCATCAGGAGGAATGGGGAAGCTGGGCGGTGGCGGATGGCCCGGCCCTGCTGCGCCTGCCGCTAGACCCCGGCTGGCGCTGCCCGGAATTGAGCGTGTTGCTGGTGGTGATGGCACCACCTGGGGGCCATGCCGGCCGCGCCCGGCCGCAGGGCGGGGCATGGTGCGACTGGGTGCTGTCGGGCTCGGGCATTGGCGAATTGCGGGTGGATGCGCCCTGGCCGGTGGATGACGTGCTGGTGCTCGAATTCGAGGTGGGCGCTGGGGTGATTGTGCCGCCAGATGACCGCAGGCTCGGCTTTGGTATCATGAGCCTGCGGGTGGTGCGGCAATTGCCCGCAGAGGCGAGATCGCCGCCGGGCGCCGACGCTCCGCCAGTCTGGCAACCACCCAGGCAGCCGAGCATCTCAGACCGGTTGCGATTCACCCGGGAGGATTGAGCTTCAGCGCCAGGGCATGCAGGCCGGTGGTGAATTCATCCGCCAGGGCCTCATTCACCATCCGGCTGCGCGCCACACGGTTGAGCCCGGCAAAGGCGGCACTTTCCATCACCACGGTGTAATGCGTCTCACCACCCGGCGCAGCACCAGCATGGCCGGCATGCTGGGCGCTGTCATCCTGCACCACCAGCCTTGTGGGGGCGAAGCGGGCGGTGAGGGTGGCGTGGATGCGTTCGGCGCGGCTCATACGTCGAGATTCGCCACTTTGAGCGCATTGCCCACGATGAACTCACGCCGGGGTTCGACCACATCGCCCATCAGGGTGGAGAACACCGTCTCGGCATCCTCCACATCATCGACCCGCACCTTGAGCAGGGTGCGCGCCTCGGGGTTGAGGGTGGTGTTCCATAGCTGCTCGGGGTTCATCTCGCCCAGGCCCTTGAAGCGCTGGATGGTCAGGCCGCGGCGGCCCTGGGCGATGATGCGGTCCAGCGCCGCCATGGGGCCGCGCGCCACCACTTCGGTGCTGTCGAAGAAGAGCTTTGCCGGTTCGGCGAAATCGGTCTCGAAGATTTTGCGGCGCTCATCCAGCCAACGCGCATCGCCGGTGTGCAGCAGGGCGGCACTCAGCGAGAAGCGCTCGGTCACGCCGCGCACCACGCGGGCCAGGTTGATCGCCCCGCCATCGATGCTGGCCATCCAGCCGCGCTCGGCGGGCGGCGCCATGGCATCGAGCCTCGCTGCGAAGACCTGCGCGAGGGCCAAATCGGGCTCAGCGCGCAGGGCGCCGGCCATCGCCGCCTGTTCGATATATTCGGAGGGCAGATTGCCGGAGAGGCGCTTGATCCGGCCGGACATTTGCCGCAGCACCTCGACCTCATCGGCCAGTGCCGCACCCTCTAGCAGCCGGCCATCGGCAAAGGCCAGCCGGGCATTGGACAGCGCCTTTTCGAGGAGGAAATCCTCCAGTGCGCGGTCATCCTTCAGGTATCGCTCATCATTGCCGCGCTTGGCGCGGTAGAGCGGCGGCTGGGCGATATAGAGATAGCCGGCCTCGATGAGCTGCGGCATCTGGCGATAGAAGAAGGTGAGCAGCAGGGTGCGGATATGCGAGCCATCCACATCGGCGTCCGTCATGATGACGATGCGGTGGTAGCGCAGCTTGTCGAGTGAGAAGCCGCCCCGGGAGGGCTCGCCCGGGCCGATGCCGGTGCCCAGTGCGGTGATCAGCGTGCCGATTTCGGCCGAGGCCAGCATCTTGTCGATGCGCGCCCGCTCCACATTCAGGATTTTGCCCTTCAGCGGCAGGATGGCCTGATTGGCGCGGTTGCGGCCCTGTTTGGCGGAGCCACCGGCGCTGTCGCCCTCGACGATGAACATTTCGCATTTGGTCGGGTCCCGCTCCTGGCAATCGGCCAGCTTGCCGGGGAGCGTGCTGAATTCCAGCATGTTCTTGCGGCTGACCTTGTCCTTGGCCATTTGCGCCGCCTTGCGGGCGACGGCCGAGAGCACGACCTGATCGAGCACGATCTTGGCCTCTTTCGGATGCGTCTCGAACCAATGGCTGATGGCATCGGCCACCGCCATATGGACCACCGGCTGCACCTCGGAGCTGACCAGCTTGTCCTTGGTCTGCGAGGAGAATTTCGGGTCCGGCACCTTCACCGAGAGCACGGCGGTGAGGCCCTCGCGCATGTCTTCGCCGATCAGCTCGACCTTTTCGCGCTTGGCCAGATCCTCGGCGAATTTCATCACCACGCGGGTGAGTGCCTGGCGGAAACCGGCCTGGTGGGTGCCGCCATCGCGCTGGGGGATATTGTTGGTGAAGCAGAGCGCCAATTCGCGGGGCGAATTCGTCCACCACATGGCGAGTTCCACGCGAATGCCCTCGCTCTCCTTCGAGATCAGCGAGATGGGCTGGCGGAACAGCGGCTCCTTGCCCTTGTCGAGCCATTCGACGAAGGCGATGAGGCCGCCATCGAATTTGAATTCCGCCCGCTGCGCCGGCACTGAGCGGTCATCCTGCACGGTGATGGCGAGGCCGGAATTGAGAAAGGCCAATTCGCGCAGCCGGCGCTCAAGGATGGCGAAGTCGTATTCGACCTTGGTGAAGGTGCCCGAGCTGGGCTTGAAGGTGACCTCGGTGCCATTGTGGTGGTCAGAGGGGCCGACGATGCGCAAGGGCTGCACCGTCTCGCCATGTTCGAAGCGGATGAAATGCTCGATACCGGCGCGCCAGATTCGCACCTCCATCCATTCCGACAGCGCATTCACCACGGCGGCACCGACGCCATGCAGGCCGCCGGAGACCTTGTAGGAGTTCTGGTTGAACTTGCCGCCGGCATGCAGACGGGTCAGCACCACTTCGGCGGCGGAGACGCCTTCTTCAGCATGCATATCAACCGGGATGCCGCGCCCATCATCGGTGACGGTGACCGAGCCATCGCCGTTGAGCAGCACATCGCAGCGGCTGGCGAAGCCGGCCTGGGCCTCATCCACCGCATTATCGATGATCTCGAAGGCCATATGGTGCAGGCCCGAACCGTCATCAGTGTCGCCAATATACATGCCAGGGCGTTTGCGCACCGCCTCAAGCCCGCGCAGGACGGTGATGGAGGAGGCGCCGTAATCCTCGCCGGCGGCGGCGTTATTGGCCTCTTCCGGGGTGGGACCGGGGGTGGGGGTGGTGTCACTCATCTGTGGCGAAAAACCCTTGGAAAAAACGGCCCTCGGGCCTGACTGTCTTATAGCTGAAACCTGGGGGTTAAGGCAGGGGTAAATCGCGGTTTTCCGCCACCGTGCCGGGCGCGATGAGGAAGCCCTGGGCACGGCCGCGCAGGGGGGCGAAAACCTCCCATTCGGTTCCGGTGAGCCAGGCTTGGGCGGGCAGTGCTACCAGGGCCTCGAAGAGGGCGGCGCGGCGGGTGGCATCGAGATGCGCCGCCACCTCATCAAGCAGCAGAATCGGCGCAAAGCCGCGCGCGGCATGGATCAGCCCGGCATGGGCCAGCACGGTGGAGACCAGCAGCGCCTTCTGCTCGCCCGTCGAGCATAGCGCGGCCGGGACTGATTTCTCGCGATGGACCATCTCAAGATCGGCCCGGTGCGGGCCTTCGATGGTGGCGCCAGCGGCACGGTCGCGGTTGCGGGCAGCGCGCAGGGCGGCGCGCAGCCCGTCCTCGGCGGCCAGAGCAGGGCCGCTATCCAGCGCATCGGCCGTGGCATCGCGCAGGGTGAGACTTGCGGCGGGGAAGCCACCCAGGGCGCCGGCCGCCAGCACCGCATCCAGCCGGGCCACCAGGGCGCGGCGGGCGGCGGTGGCGGCCACGCCGTGCCTCGCCATGGCATCCTCCAGCCCGGCCAGCCAGGTGGCATCCCCGCCCTGGGACAGCAAACGGTTGCGCTGGGCCATGGCATTGTCATAAGCCGCCACCTCGCGGGCATGGCCGGGGTCCAGCGCCCAGGCCAGACGGTCCAGGAAGCGGCGGCGGCCGGAGGCGCCTTCCTGAAATAGCCGGTCCATTTGCGGCGTGAGCCAGACAGCGGCGACACGCTCTGCCAATTCGGCCTGGTTGCGGGCGGGGGCGCCGTCGAGGCGAAATACCCTTTTGTCGGCAGGGCCATCCGGTGGCGTGCCGGTGCCGATCTCGAAATCGCCCCAGGCGCCGGAAAAGCGCCCGGCCACCCCCCAGGAGGCGTGGCCCAAGCGGGCCAATTCAGCCACCCGGGCGCCGCGCAAGCCTCGTCCGGGGCCGAGCAGGCTGATCGCCTCCAGGATATTGGTCTTGCCCGCGCCATTGGGGCCGGTGAGGACGAGCATGCCCCCGCCGCTCTCCAGCGTGGCGGCCGGATAGCTGCGGAACCCGGTGAGGGTGAGGCGGTGGAGGCGGAGCTTATCCGTCACCTTGGGTCTAATCGGGGGGATACCCCCAGCGGCCCTGCCATGGCCGGAACACCGCACAGCATGGGAAAATGATGCCCGAAACTCACACCCGCATGGGCATGAGGACATAAAGCGCCTCAGGCCGCGCCGCATCCATCACCACGGTGGGCGCCGAACCATCGGAGAAGCGGAACTCCACCTTGTCGCCGATCTGTTCGGTGATGTCGGCGAGGTAGCGGGCCTGGAAGCCGATCTCGAGGGGGCCTGCGCTGTATTCCACATTGCCCCCATCCAGCTCCTCCTGGGCGGAGCCCTGTTCGGCGCTGGAGGCCTCCAGCCTGAGGTGGTTGCGGTCGATGGAGAGTTTGACGGGGCGGGATTTCTCATTGGAGATCGCCGCCACACGGGCCACCGCCTCGGCGAACTCCTTCTTATTGACGCGCAAAATCCTGTCATTGCCGCGCGGAATCACCCTTTCGTAATCGGGGAAGGTGCCGTCGATCAGCTTGGAGGTGAGCACGATGGTGCCGATGCGGAACTGCACCTTGGTCTCGGAGAGGCGAATTTCGATCTCGTCCTGGGTGTCCTCGGCCAGTTTGCGCACCTCGCCCACCGTCTTGCGGGGCACGATCACGCCGGCCATGCCGGCAGCGCCCTCGGGCATGGGCTCCTCGACGCGGGCGAGGCGGTGGCCATCCGTGGCGGCGGCGCGCAGCACATGGGCGCCATCGCTCTCGGCGACGTGCAGGTAAATGCCGTTGAGATAGTAGCGCGTCTCCTCCGTGGAGATGGCGAATTTGGTGCGGTCGATCAGGCCGCGGAGGAGATTGGCCGGCAGGGAGAAGCGGATCGGCAACTTGCCCTCGGTCATGGAGGGGAAATCCTCCACCGGCAGGGCCAGGATGGAGGTAACGAAACGGCCCGCGCGCAGCACCAGCGGCGCATCGCCGCCCGGGTGGTCGAGTTCAATCTTCGCCGAGTCGGGCAATTTGCGCACGATGTCATAGAGGGTGGCGGCCGGGGCCGTGCTGCGGCCGGGGCGGGTGACCGCGACGCCGGCCACCTCCTCGACAATGGCGATCTCCATATCGGTCGCGGTCAGGCTGAGGGTGCCCTCCTTCGCGTCGAGCAGCACATTGGCCAGGATGGGGATGGTGTTACGGCGCTCGACCACGGATTGCACATGGGCCAGGGCCTTGAGCAGGATGGCGCGGTCAACAATGAATTTCATGGCCTCAGCCCCCAAATGTCGCAGCGGAGCGATGGCGCGCGAATCGCAGCACCCCATCGGACGCTCATAGGTATCAGCAGCGGCGGGCGCGGCAAAGCGCTGCCTGTTTCAACGCCGCCCCGAGGGGGGCGGCGTGACGTTGGGCGGGGGCGCTCCGCGCCCGGCTGCGGGCATGCTGGGTGCCGCCGGGGCGGTGGGCGCCGGGCTGGAGGCCGGCGCAGCGCGGGGGGGAGCCGGCATGCTGGGCTGGGCTGCTGGTGCGCCCGGGCCAGGCCCGGTAGGCCCCAAGGGAGCAGCGCTGGGCGCAGCACTGGGCGCAGCACTGGGCGCAGCATTGGGCGCAGCGCTGGGAGCAGCGCTGGGCGCAGCGGCGGGCGCTGGCGCCGCAACGCCACCCGAAGCAGCGCCTGACCCTGGATTTGCACCTGGCCCCATGGGCGCGCCCGCCGCGGAAGACCCGCTTGGCCCAATTTGCGCAGCCTGGCCGCCTTGCAGGCCCTGACCTCCTGGCGAAGTCTGGCCGCCTGGGCCAGCCTGCAAGCCTTGGCCGAGCTGGGAGCCCTGGGAGCCCTGGGTGGTTTGGGAGCCCTGACCACCCTGGAAACTCTGAGAACCTTGGGAGCCCTGAGAACCCTGGGAACCCTGGGAGCCCTGGGAACCTTGGCCGCCCTGACCACCCTGCGAACCTTGGCCGCCCGGCGAACCCTGACCACCTTGGGAGCCCTGGCCAGCCTCGCCACTTGGCGCTGGCTGCGCGGCGGCCTCTGCCGGCCCACCAGCCCCCTGGGGCGAGGCTGAACCGGAAGACCCACTCGAAGCGCCAGAATTGGACTGCGTCGCGCGCCCCCCTTGGCCGCCCCCTGGGCCGCCCCCTTGGCCGCCCCCTTGGCCGCCCCCTGGGCCGCTGCCTTGTGCCGCGCCACTCCGCGCAAAGCCGCCGCCGGGGAGTTCACGCTGGCCAATCGCCGGGGCCGGCGCAGCATCGACGCCGGTAAGCCCGCCGGCCTGCCCGGTGACGCGCGCAGCATAGACCACCCGCGCATTCGCCTCACCCATGGCGGTGGCAGGAGCCCCCAAAGCCATGGGCGCGCGTCCAGCCGTGTCGAGATAGGTTTCGACCAGCACCCGCCCGACATTGCCGCCGAAGGGATTGGCCGGCTCCACCCGCAGGCTCTCGGCCAGCAGCGCGCCAGTGGACATGCTGCCCTTGGCGACCAACTCCTTGCCCTGGGCATCATCGGGAAGGCGAAGCCCCGGCGCCAATCCAACCGGCACCCCGGCAATGGCCCCGCCCGGCTCCAACCTGCCGCGCAATAGCCAGCCCGCCTCGGGCGACCATGGGTCAAGGCGAGAGGCAATGATGGCACCATCGGCGCGACGCAGCCCGCTCACCGCCACCACCCGGCCGGGTTGGGGATCACCAAGGCCCGAATCCGCCACGGCCTGGCCAATGCTGCAAGGCTGCCCCAGAACCCAAATCGTATCTGCCTCACGCCGCTCCACCAGGCCGGCCACGGCAATACGCATATCAAGCGCCAGCGCCTCGATGGCGCTATCGCCAAATCCGCCGGCCCGGGCCACCACGACATGGCCGAGCTTGATGTCCTCGGCCTTGGCCGCAATGCCCTCGCGGGTGACGCGCAGCCCCTCGGGCAAGGCGAGCCGCACGCCATTCACCCAGATACTGCCAAAAGCCGTGACTGTGCCGATCAGCCCAAGGCCGCCAATGCCGGTGCCGCCAATGCCCCCTGCGGCCAGGCCGCCAGAGATGCCAGTGCCACCAATGCCGCGATCGGCGATGCCACCGGTACCGCCAATGCCGCGATCAGCGCTGCGCTGGCTGGCGCAGGCGCTCATCAAAGAAAGACCGAGCGAGCCGAGGGCCCGCCTGCCGACGAGGTGCTGCATCAGTCCCGCTCCTGGACGTTGTCCTTGGCAGAGAACACATAAAGCCCGGTTGTGAAACGCCGGGCGGCGGCCGGATCGGGTGGGTCGGCCTCGGAAAGGGCCACGGCCATGGCGTTGAGACGGGTGAGCATCTCCATGCCAAGCCGGCCCGCCTCCTCGGTCAATTGGGCAATGGCGGCCTCGGAGAGGCCATCAAAGGCCAGGGCGCGCTCCATATAGGGCGGCCGCTCACCAATGAGATTATGGCCGGCGGCGGCAATATGGTCACCCAGATTGCGGCCAAAATAATAGGCCAGCCGGTCCAGATCACCGCTGGGGATATCGGCGGCGCCCAGCAGTTCCAACCGCTCATCGGCGCGTTCGCGCACCACGCCCAGGCGGAGCAATTCGTCGAGCAGGGTGCGGCTGCGAACATCGCGGCTGATGCTCACGACCAGCGCCTCGAAGCTCGGCCCGGTTTCCGCCGCGCGGGGCAGCGCCATCGGCCGGCCCGCCGCATCGGCCCAATCGGGATGGGCCAGCCAGCGGCTCAGCACCCGGGCCGAGAGCGTACCGGGGCGCGTCTTGGCTTCCTCCGGCCGATGGCGCAGCACACTCACATCCTTGCGGTGCAGCCCGGTGAGCACGGCCACCCGGCTATCGCTCAATTCGCGATCTGGCAGGGCGAAATGCCGGGTGGCCGCGTCCACATAGCCGCGCTTGAGCAGGGTGCCGAGCATGGGAAAGGTCACGCCGAAATGGATCAGCACCCGCAGCAGCGGTGCGAACAGACGATCAAGCGCGGCGGTGACCGCGGCGGGCGGGCCTGAGGGAGGTGCGGCTCCTGGAAGATCGGAGGGCATAAACTGGCTTTCCTGACCGTTTTGCGGCGATTTTACCATTGCGGGTCCTGGGTGTGGGAAAATTCCCCCCGCACCCTCCGCCTATCTCGCCCAGCGGAAAAAAAAACACAAGCGCTTGACGTGGGTAAATTTCCCACATAAAAGCAGCCCAGGAGAAACATCTCTCCGTTCGGGAAAAATCTTCAAAGGAGTGATTAATCATGGCTCTTGCACCAGCACGGCGTGGCCCGCAGCCCACCCCCAACATGCCGGCCCCGCCGGCGACCAATGACCTCCTGCAGGGCAACGCTGCAGATAACGTGCTGGTCGGCGGCAGCGGCAATGATACCATTGACGGTGGCGCAGGCATCGACACCGCCGATTACTCCGCACTGCGCACCGGGGTGACCCTGCTCAGCCAGGGCGTGGTCGGCAAGGGCGCTGCCGGCACCGACCTTCTGATCGGCATCGAGCGCATCATCGGCGCAGTCGGCAAGGCCAACCTGATCGACGGAACTGTCACCAATCCGGCGACTCAGACCACCAGCTTCAAGGTCGACCTGGGTGCCAATACCCTGCAGGTGAATGGGATTCCCGGTCTCGGCTCGTTGAATTTTGTCGTCGAGAACTTCAACCAGGTGCGAGGCACCAATAACGCCGACGCCGTCATCGGCGCTGCGACCAATGACACCTTCTTCGGCAGCGCGGGCAACGATACCTATAATGGTGCCGCCGGTACGGACACCTTGGACTACTCAACCCTGGGCACGGCGGTGACACTGCGCAGCCAGGGCGTGATCGCCAAGGGCGCCCTGGGCCAGGACACGATCCTCAATGTCGAAAAGATCATCGGCGCGACTGGCCAGGCCAATCTGATCGACGGCACCGTGGCCAACCCGGCCGCGCAGACAACAAGCTTCGCCATTGACCTCGCGCTGGGCAAGCTGGTGGTCAATGGTGTGCCGGGGCTGGGCAGCTTTACCTTCGACATCGCCAACTTCCCCAATGTCACGGGCACGAATAATGCCGACAGCATCCTCGGTAATGACCGGGCCAATACGCTGATTGGCGGCGGCGGCAATGATACGCTCTCTGGCGGCGGCGGCGGCGACAAGCTCATCGGCGGCCAAGGTGCCGATACCATCTCGATGGGTGCGGGGCGTGACGTGGTGGTGTTCAACAACGCGGCCGAGGGTGGCGACATTATCCGCGACTTCCGCGGCATGGATGATGACATCCAGATTTCCGCCTCGGGCTTCGGTCTCGATGCAGGGCCACTCACCGCCAGCGAATTCGCCGCCAACCGCGCCGGCGTGGCCAATCGGGCAGAAGCGCAATTCGTCTATGACACCGATGGCGGGCAACTCTACTTTGACGCGGATGGCACGGGGGCCGGCCAATCGATCCTGCTGGCCACCCTGCAGGGCGCGCCGGCCCTCAGCCTGTCCGACCTCATTGTGATCGCATGAGGATGCGCCGGATGGGGGATGTCGCATGGGGCGAGCGGGGGGTGAACCTGCTGGCACTGGGCCTCGCCCCCCTTCCGGCGCTGCTGCTCCTGGGGCTGGCCATATGGCCGGGGCTATACAACAGCGCCCAGCTTTTGCCCTGGCCCAGCCCCTCCCATGCTGCGGCCACATTCTGGCCGGAGACAGAGGAGGATGATCTTTCCGCCTGGGCCGATGACTTGCCCTGCCCCGAATGAGCCACCCGCACAGGGGCGGGACAGTAGGCGGGCCTTATTGTGCCGCAGAACATCACGCTGCGTGATGATCCGGCCCGGAGCGAAGCCACTGCCCGGCCGCAGCCTGGGCGCATAATTCTTTGCCCGAGTGTGAAATTTTGACCCTGCCTGCCCATGCCCCTGACGATCATGCCGCATCGGGCTATGAGGGCTGACACACAGAAAGCGTGACACCCCATGCGGCTTAGCACTCCCCTTCTCGCCCTCGGCTCGCTGGCCTTTCTCGGCCTGGCCGGGGCGCAGACCTTGCCCCCAGCACCGGATGTGATCGTCGATGCGATGGAGGGCGCGCTGGGGCGCATCACCACCTATCGCCCGAGCCATGGCAAGGGATATTGCGCCGCAGGGCATTTCGTTGGCACGGCGGAGGGTGGCCGGCTTTCCGTCGCCCCGGTGTTCAATGGCCAGCGCGTGCCGGCCATTATCCGCTTTGGCGTGGGCGGGCCCAATGCCCGCGTGCCAGACACCGCCCGCAGCACCCGCGGCCTTGCGATCCGCATGGAGACGCCCGCCGGCGATATCTGGGATTCGGCGAGCATCTCGGTGCCGGTTTTCGGCGCGCCCACGCCTGAGGCTTTTGTCGGCGGATTGCTGGTGCGCAGCCGAGGGGCCAATGGCGCGCCGCCCGACCCGGCGGCGGTGGCGGCCTTTGTGGCTGCCAACCCCAATACGCTCAACCAGGGCCGCTGGCTGGCCGCCAACCTGCCCCCGGCCAGCTTTGCCACCACGCCCTATTTCGGGGTGAATGCCTTCCGCTTTCAGGGTGCGGATGGCCAGGTGCGGATCGCGCGCTGGGTATTCGAGCCGCGCGCGGGGCTGGAGCGGCTGACGGCCGAACAATTGACCACCATGCCGGCTGATTTCCTGGCTGGCGAGCTGCGCCGGCGCCTGTCCAGCGCCCCGGTTGAATTCGACATGGTGCTGCAATTCCCTGCCGAAGGCGATGATGTGAACAATCCCACCATCGCCTGGCCTGATGAGCGCCCGCGCATCATCGTGGGCCGGCTGAGCGTGACCGAGGTGGCCGCCGGCCCGGGCGGCGCCTGTGACCCGATCAGCGCCATGGTGTTGGATCAGGAACCGGGGATCACTTTCAGCGACGACCCAACCCTGGCGGTGCGGGCCGGGGCCTATGCGGTGTCGCTGTCGCGGCGCACGCGCTGAGGCTGGCGCCGATCCGCTATAAGGCCACACTGAGGGTGAGGCGGATGGCCACCGGCTCCACCGGGTGGAAATGGCGCCCCGCCACACCCGCCGCTTCGCCGCGCAGCCGCGAGAGGTAAAAATAATCGATCTGGCTCGCCCGGGCGCCGAAAAGGTTCAGCGCGTCGAGCCGCGCCGTCACGCCATTGTCGAAGCGATAGCCGCCGCGCAGATTGACCAGCGCGGTGGGGCTGGAGCGGACTGAATTATCCTCCACCAGCGGCCGGGCGCCAAAAATCCGCAGCCGGGCATCGGCGAACCAGCCGGGGCCGCCATCGCCCAGCACCAGCCCCGCTGCCGCCACGAGGTTCGGCGCGCCTGGAATATATCGCCCCCCGCCGGCCTGATCGGTGAAGCGTGCCTGGGTCGCGGCGATATCGGCTTCCAGCGCCCACCAGGGCTGCGGCCGCCAGCGCGAGGACCATTCGACGCCAATCCGCCGCGAGGGCCGGCTGGCCTCGGTGGTGCCGGCATCGCCCACAAAGATGATCTCCGAGCCCAGGGTGAGCATGAACAGGGCAAGGCTGGTTTCCCACTCCGGCAGCAGGCGATGGCGCAGGCCGATCTCTCCGCCGCGGGCGCGCACCAGCAGCGGCACGGGAGAGAGCCGGCTCAGCCCATCGGTGGGATCGACGGTGATGGTGGCGCCGCGCAGATCATTGCTGTGAAAGCCCATACCGGCATTGAGGAAGATCTCACTCCGCCACCAGGGGCCGAAGACGAGGCCACCGCGCGGGCTGGCCATGGCCTGAGTGGCCGTGCCGGAATTGGCGGCGAGATCACTCTGCACCCGCCCGCCCAGCACATCGCCGCGCAGGCCCAGCGTGGCGCGCAGCCAATCCGTCGCGCGCCATGTCGCATCGCCCCAGATGGCGAGGCTGCTCTCGCGCAGCGCGTCGCGGCGCAGGGTGGAGACCACCGCCCGCCCCTCGGTTTGGTAGAGGCCAAGCGCGATCTCATCATGGCGCCCCTGCAGGCCGATGCGGGTGGTGAGCGGGCGCTCGAGCAGCGTGCCGGGCATGGTGTGGCTGACATCAAAGCCCAGCACCCAGCGCCGGTCGCGCTGCTGGAACTGGTCGCCCTGTGCCGGATTGTTGAGGAAATAGGTGAAATTGCTGAACAGATCGAGCGTGGAGCGGATGGCATAAGCGCTGGCCCTGGTGGTGCCGGTCTCACCCTGGAGATGGGCATTGGCCGAGAGGCTGTAGCGCGCGGCCAGCCCGCCATCACTGCGGTCAAGCGTGCCGAAGCGGCCGAGCAGCCCGGCCGAGACGGCGCGCGCCGGCACCTGGTCGGTGGCGTTCCAGCGGCCGGAATAGGCCATGGCGGTGAGGCTGAAGCCCGCCGCCTCGCCGCCCTGGCTGTAGCGGGCAATGGCGTTGAATCGGCGCAGCCGGTCCGCCCGCTCCCAGGGGCCATCATAGGCGGTGATCTCGCCCGCCAGCAGCAAGCGGCCCGGGCCCAGCGCCTGGCTGCCCGCCACCAGCCCGCGCCAATAGCCGAAACTGCCCATGGTGGTTTGCAGGATGGGCCGGGGCAGGCTGTCCCGCAGCGACAGATCCACCTGCCCCGCATTGGCAAAATCGCCCTGATCGGCGCCATAGGGGCCTTTGCGCACCCGCATCTCGGCCAGCAATTCGGGGATAAGGAAGTTCAGATCGGCATAGCCCTGGCCATGCGCATGGCTGCGCATGTTCAGCGGCATGCCATCGAGGGTGATGGCCAGATCGGTGCCGTGGTCGAGGTTGAAGCCGCGCAGAAAATACTGGTTGGCCTTGCCCTCACCGCTGTGCTGGGTGGCGATCAGGCCAGGGACGGCCTCCAGGATCTCGCCCGGGCGGGCGATGGGGCGGGAGGCAATCTCCTCGGCGGTGATGACCCGCTCGGAGGCGCTGGCGAGCGGCAGGGGCGCAGGCGCGCGCACCACCACCTCCGGCATGCTGGCCAAGGGCTCAGCCCGCGCCAGGGCGAGCGTCAGCAGGCAGGCGAGGAAGGCGGCGCGCAGAACCATGGCGCTGCGCGCCGAGCGGCGGTTGGGTTCAGATATGCAGCGCACGGCCATCCACGGCGAGTGCTGCTTCCTTCACCGCCTCATTCAGCGAGGGATGGGCGTGGCAGGTGCGCGCCACATCCTCGGCGCTGGCGCCGAACTCCATCGCCAATGCGATCTCGGCGATCAGCGTGCCGGCATCGGGGCCGAGGATATGGGCGCCCAGCACGCGGTCCGTCACCTTATCGGCCAGGATCTTCACGAAGCCATCGGTATCGCCCATCGCCCGCGCGCGGCCATTGGCGGTGAAGGGGAACTTGCCGACCTTGTAGGCCTGGCCGCGCGCCTTCAACTGCTCCTCGGTCTCGCCCACGCTGGCGACTTCGGGCCAAGTATAGACCACGCCGGGGATGGCGCCGTAATTCACATGGCCGCGCTGGCCGGCAAGATTTTCCGCCAGGGCCACGCCCTCCTCCTCCGCCTTATGGGCGAGCATGGGGCCGGTGATGACATCGCCGATGGCCCAGATGCCCGGCACATTGGTGGCGTAATGCGCATCGACGGTGACGCGGCCGCGCTCATCCAGCGCCACGCCCGCAGCATCCAGCCCCAGGCCGGCCACATAGGCGCGCCGGCCAATGGCCAGCAGCACCACATCGGCGCGCAGCGTCTCCTCCACACCGCCTGCAGCCGGCTGCAGGGTGAGGGTGACGCCGGTATCATCAGCCACGGCCGAGACCACCTTGGTCTTGAGCTTGAATTTGAAGCCCTGCTTGGAGAGGATGCGCTCGAAGCTCTTGCCCACCTCGGTATCCATCGCCGGCACCAGCCGGTCGAGGAATTCGATCACCGTGACCTCGGCGCCGAGACGCGACCAGACCGAGCCCATCTCCAGGCCGATATAGCCGCCGCCGATCACCACGAGGTGGCCGGGCACGGCGTCGAGTTCCAGCCCGCCGGTGGAGGTGACGATGCGCTTTTCATCAACGGTGACGCCGGGCAGCGGGATGCTCTCGGAGCCCGAGGCGATGACGATATGCTTGGCGGCATATTCGGTGCCATCCACGGCGACGGTGCCGGGCTTGACGATCCGGCCCTCGCCCTTCAGCCACGTCACCTTGTTCTTCTTGAAGAGGAACTCGATGCCTTTGACATTGGCGCCCACCACCTCGGCCTTGCGGGCCTGCATGCGCTTGAGGTCCAGCGTCACCTGGCCGACATTGACGCCATGTTCGGCGAGTTTGTGGACCGCCTCCTCATAATGCTCGGAGCTTTGCAGCAGCGCCTTGGAGGGGATGCAGCCAACATTAAGGCAGGTGCCGCCCAGCGTCGCGCGTTTTTCGACGCAGGCCACCTTCATGCCCAGCTGCGCCGCGCGAATGGCGCAGACATAACCGCCCGGACCGGCGCCGATGACAATGACGTCGAAATTCTCCGACATGGATAAAACCCCCAACCATTTGGCCGCAAACTGGCGCGGGTGAGGGTTGGGCGCAAGGGCGGGGCCAGGGAGAAGCTTGGCGCCCGGCGCTCAGTTGGGCCAAAGCCTGGGCCGCTGCGGGTAACGCGGCCTGAGGGCACGGGCGATAGGGTTGAATCGGCGCTGGCGAATGGCCCTCATGGCGGATGCCTCACCCGGCCTGGCGCCGAGCAGCAGCATGGGCGAGGCGAGCAGAAAGCGGTAGCGGCTGAGCATGGCGGGCATTTCATGCGATTGATGCACGCAGGGATTATAATTGCCAAATCATTAATGATGCAAAGGATGAATAGTCCATTGACTACAATCCAAAGGTGACCTGCCGCGAATTCTTCGCCTGCAGATTGCGCAAACGCGCCAGGGCCCAGAGCGGGAAAATCCGCCGATAGCCGTGATAGCGCAGATAAAACACCCGCGGAAAACCGGTGCCGGAATAATCATCCTCATCCCACTCGCCGGCCTCGGTCTGGGTGCGCAACAGGTAGGCGGCGCCGCGCGCTACGGCTGGGTTATCAGCCTCACCCGCCGCCATCAACGCCAGGAGTGCCCAGGCCGTCTGGCTCGATGTGGAGGCCGAGCTCCGGCGGCTGCCGCCATCGGGGGCGGTGCCGCCCCGCTCGGGATAGGTATCGCCATCCTCGCCCCAGCCACCATCGGGGTTCTGGCGCGCCTCCAGCCAGGCGACGGCGCGGCGCATCGCGGCATGCTCATGCGGCAGGCCGGCGGCGTTGAGCGCGGTCAGCGCCGACCATGTGCCATAGACGTAATTCACCCCCCAGCGGCCATACCAGGCGCCATCGGCCTCCTGCTCGGCCAGCAGATAGGCCACCGCCTCCCGCGCGGGCTTTTGCGAGGCCTCGCCAAGCTGGGCCAGCATGGCAAGGCAGCGCCCCGTCACATCCGCCGTTGGTGGGTCGAGCAGCGCACCATGATCGGCAAAGGGGATGTGGTTGAGGTAATGATGGGTGTTGTCGGCATCAAAGGCGCCCCATCCGCCGCCCCGGCTCTGCATGCCAATGGTCCAATACACCGCGCGCTGAATGGCCTGGTCGGTGCCCGGCGGTGCGGTGCCGGTGGCACGGCGGTGGCGGTCCATAGCCAGCACGACCACGGCGGTATCGTCCACATCGGGGTAATGCGCATTCTCGTATTGGAAGGCCCAGCCGCCCGGCTTGAGATGCGGCCGCTGCCAGGCCCAGTCGCCGCGCACCTCGGTGATCTCGCGGGTCAACAGCCATTCAACGCCGCGGCCCACCGCCTGCTCGGCCTCCGGCCCGCCGGCCTCAAGCAGCGCATGCGCCACGAGGGCAGTGTCCCAGATTGGCGAGAGGCAGGGCTGGACATAGGTTTCGCCATCCGCCCGCTCGCAGACGAGTTTCTCGATGGCGGCCCAGGCGGTTGTCATGCGCGGGTCGCTCTCGGCCACGCCCATGACGTGATACATGAAAATGGCATTGGCCATAGCGGGGTAGATCGCCCCCAGCCCATCCTCGCCATTGAGCCGCTCGGTGACGAATTTTTCGCAAGCCGCCTCGGCGCGGATGCGGTGGGTGCGGGGGAAGAGCCTCTGGGCGCGCTGCAGCGCCTTGTCCACCGCCTTGAACAGGCTGGACCAGGGTTCCTGCTGATGCGCGCCCCCCGGCCATTCGCGCACCTCATCAGGGGGGGTGGCGAAGAGTTCGCCGATATCGACACCGATGGGCGCCACGGGCTGTGGCCGGCGCGCCATCACCACCGTCAACGGCACCAGCACAGTGCGCGCCCAGTAGCTGATCTTGCCGATATGGAAGGGAAACCATCGGGGCAGCAGGATGAGTTCCGGCGGCATGACCGGCACGGCATGCCAGGGCACCTGGCCGAACAAAGCCAGGGTGCAGCGGGTGAAGACATTGCTCCTGGCCGCGCCACCCGCGGCCAGAATCGCCTCCCGCGCCCGGATCATATGTGGCGCATCGGCGGGATCACCGATCAGGCGCAGGGCAAAATACGCCTTCACCGAGCAGGAGATATCAATCTTGCCGGCATGGTAGAGCGGCCAGCCACCACCCGCGCTCGGCGCCTGCTGCGCCTGCAACCGGCGGAGGTAGCGGCCAATGGCGGCCTCACGCACCGGGTCATGCTGGCCAAAGAAGCGGCGCAGCATGATGTATTCGGCCGGAATGGTGGCATCGGCCTCCAACTCGAAGACCCAGTGGCCGTCCTCACGCTGGCGGCGCAGCAGCGCATCCCGCGCCCGCAGCACGGCCGCATCCAGCGCCGCGCCACGCGGCGCGTCGCCGGTCACGGACACAGGCGGGGCGATACCAGGCAGACTATCCAAGACACGGTGATCCCATCAGGCAGATAGCGGTCAGCAGCACGCCATAGAGCGATTTGGTCGGTTTTGCGAGGCCTCCCTGCTGTTGCAGAGCGTATCGGCCGGGTTGGGCCGGCGGCATGGTGGCAGCAAATATCCAACAGGCTGCTGAAAAACGAATAGCGCAGGAGAACAAGATCAAGGGGCTTTTCTTCGCCACCATCGCAGTGATTGTCGCGGCATGAACAATCTGACATGCGCGCGGCGCGTCAGCCCGGAGGCGGTGCGGGGCCGGCCTCGCCCTTCCACATGCCGCCTTGGCCGCGATGCTGGGCGATGGCGCTGTCCAGGGTGAAGAGCATGTAGAACATCGCCACCACCGGCAAAGCCACACCACGCCAGACCGGCAGGCGGTAAAAGCGCAGCACCGGCACGAAGCTCAGCGCCATGCCCAGCCAGGCCGCGAGGCCGAGCAGCCGGGCCCAGAAGCTGCCGAGGCATGCCAGCGCCGGCGGCACCAGGAAAACCAGCGTCAGCGCCAGCAGCATGCCCAGCAGCAGGGCCGGGCTATAGCGCAGCTGGGCATAGGCGGTGCGGGCGACCATCCGGCGGATCGGTTCGATATTCGGGCAGGCGCGCAGCGAGACCACCCGCTCGGTCAGCCCCAGCCAAATGCGCGTGCCCGGGCGCTGGCGCTTGATGGCCGCAGCCAGCGTGCAGTCATCGATCATCGCGCCGCGAATCGCCGCAACGCCGCCCGCAGCCTCGAAATCCGCCCGCCGCAGCAGCACGCAGCCCCCCGCCGCGGCGGCCATGCGGCGGGCCGGGTCATTGGCCCAACGGAATGGGTAGAGCATCTGAAAAAAATAGATGAAGGCGGGAATGAACCAGCGCTCGGCACCGCTCTCGCAGCGCAGCTTCGCCATCAGGCTGGTCAGCGCATAGCCACCTGTTTCAGCCCGGGCCACCAGGCGGCGCAGGCTGTCGGGCGCATGGCGGATATCGGCATCGGTGAAGAGCAGATAGGCCGTGGTGGGTTTGGCCGCTGCCAGCCCCTGCTGCAAGGCCCAGAGCTTGCCAGTCCAGCCAGGCGGGCGGTCACGGCCGGGGACCACTTGCAGCCTCGCATCCCCGCCGGCCGCGGCGCGTGCGAGGGCGGCGGTGCCATCAGCGCTGCGGTCATCCACCACCCATAATGCGAGCCCGCCCGGGTAATCCTGCGCCAGCAGGGCCTGCACCACGGTTGCGATGGTCTCGGCCTCGTCACGGGCCGGGACCAGGATGGTGACATCGGGCCAATGCAGCGGGTCTGGCGCGGCCTGGGCATCATTCTCCCGGCACAGCCAGAACATTCCCCGCCCCAACAGCAGCACAAGCCAGGCCAGCAGCGCAGCCGCGCCGAGCCAGATCACAGCATGCCCTGTTCGGCGAACCAGCCCAGCGCGTCATCCACCGCCTCGCGCCAGGGGCGGGCGTGAAAGCCGAGCACCGCCTGCGCATGGGCGGCGGTGAAATACATGCGATGGCCGGCCATGCGCAGCCCATCACGCGTCAACATCGGCTCCCGCCCGGTGACCCGCGCCGCCGTCTCGGCCAGGAAGGCGAGCGGGAAGAGCGGGCCGCGCGGCAGGCGGAAGGGCGGGCGGCGGCCATGACGGGTGGCGATATAGCCCAGCAATTCGGCCAGGCTGACATCCTGCCCGCCCAGAATATGGCGCTGCCCCAGCCTGCCACGCTCCAGCGCGGCCACCACGCCGGCCGCGCAATCCTCGACATGGACGAGGTTGAGCCCCGTCTCCACATAAGCCGGCATATTGCCCCGCGCGGCCTCCAGAATGAGGCGGCCGGTGGGGGTTGGCCGGCGGTCACGCGGGCCGATGGGGGTGCTGGGGTTGACGATGGTGGCGGGCAGCCCCTCCTGCAGCACCATCCGCTCGACCAGACGCTCCGCCTCGGTCTTGCTGGTCTTATAAGGGCCGATGGCCTCGGCGGGGGTTGCGGCGTCGGCCTCGGTGGCAGGGCTGCCATCGGCGCGCGGCTTGAGGGTGGCAACACTGCTGACATGGACAATGCGGCGCACACCCGCCGCCATGGCGGCGCGCATCACCGCCTCGGTGCCCGCCACATTCACCGCGAACATCGGGCCAGGGTGGGGCACGAAGATACGGTAATCCGCCGCGCAATGGATCACCGCATCACAGCCCGCCATGCCCAGAGCGAGGCTTGCCGGGTCAGTCAGGTCGCCCGGGGTAAAGGCGATGGGCAGGCCATCGAGCACGCCGCGCGGCGTCTCGGGCCGGGCCAGCGCGCTCACCCTATGGCCACGCGCCACCAGGGCGCGGGCCACCGAACTGCCCAGAAAACCCGTGGCGCCAGTGACGAAGGTGGTGAAACATTCATCCATCCCCGCTTTGTGGCCCGGGCGGGGCGGGCGGTCCACCCTCGTTCCCTCAGGGCCATGGTGCTACAGGGGGCCATGTCCATGCACCGCCGCGCCCTTCTGGCGCTCGCCATGTCTCTCGCCGCCGCAACCGCTCGGGCGCAAAGCCCAGCCGCGCTGGTCGAGGGGTTTCACAACACCCTGCTCGACATCATGCGCAATGCGCCCCGCCTGGGCGTGCGCGGCCGCTATGACCGGCTGGCGCCGGTGATGGCGCAGGTCTTTGATCTGGCGACAATGACGCGCATCGCCATCGGCCCGCCCTGGACCGGCTTCACCGCCGCCGACCAGGCCGCGCTGACCGAGGCCTTCACCCGCTGGTCCATCGCCACCTATGCCGCCCGCTTTGACGGCTTTTCGGGCGAGAGCTTCGCCACCCAGGGCGTTCAGGCCACGGCGAATGGCGACCAGCTGGTGCGGACCACCCTGAACCGCACCGGTGGGCAGGAACCGGTGGTGCTCAGCTATCTGTTGCGCAATGGCCGGGTGGTGGATGTCTATCTGACCGGCACGATCAGCGAATTGGCCTCGCGCCGCAGCGAATTTGCCGGGTTGATCCGGGAGGGCGGCGCGCCCCGGCTGCTGGCCGAATTGCAGCGCCGCATCACAACGCTTCTAGGCTAGCAGGCAAGGGCTTTGCCCTCTCCCACTCTCCCACCAGGGTCGACATGTATGTCGACGATTTTCCTGGACCTTTAAAAAATTTTTCACATCAATAATTGATCGAAGGTGAAGGAAACTCAGTTTCCTTCTGGGGTGCTCGAGGGGCAAAGCCCCTCGATCTTATTGTCGCTAGCTCGCCGGTTTTCGGCAGCCTGCTAAGCGAGCAGCCGCTGCGTCGCCACCGCACCGGCAGCGATACCAGCCCATTCGTAACGCATCGGCGTCATGCTGCAACTCGCCCAGGCCGCGTGCTGATTGGCATAAAACGGGCTGGCCGGGTGGCCGGAGGCGCCGAGGAAGACGCTCCAGCGGCTCTTCTCCCAATCCCCCACATCAAAGGCATAGCGCGCCAGGGCGCCATAGGTCGCGCGGGGGCCGAGTGGTGCGACCAGCCCATTGGCCCAGACCGTATCGCCATCGCCGCCAATGGGCAGCGAGGGCGGGTCGAGCACTGCGGCGGCGGCCGGAAACAGGCCGGAGAGCGGGTGGGCGAAGCGCGGCTTATGGGCCTCGCCCCAGGCTTCGGCGGTGGTGGCGGCGGCCTCGTCCAGCGCCTCGGCCATCAGCTGGTCCCAATCGGCCCCGCGCAGCAGCGTGGTGTCCTGGCTGCGCAGCAGGGCGGGCAGCGCCCACCAGAGCTGGGTCAGCGGTGCCACACCCGGCGCCGGGGCCAGCCATGGGTGGCCCGCGAGCGCGCCCAGGCCGCTGGCAGCGGCGAAGCGCCGGGTGAGTGCAAGGCGGAAGGCAATATAGAGCGTGGGGGTGGTCGCCATCGCCTCCATATGGCCATCCCATTCCAGGATTTTCGCCCGCACCGCAGCACCCGGCCCGGCGACCTCGATGGCGCGCAGCGCGGCCTGGAAGGTGGCGGCGGGTGCCGAGAGGGTATCGGCATGGATCGCCCCCGCCGCACCGGGTGCGCGCGCGCCGGATTGTTTGAGCAGCGCGGCGATGCGCGCCGCGCGATAGGGCGGGTGGCAATCGGTGCAGAGGTAATCCGGGTGGTCATCGGCCACCACGCGGTTATTGGCGGTGACGATGATGCCGCCCTCAGGGTCTATCACCTGGGGCATGGCCTCATGCGCGATCCAGCCATCCCATTCATGCTCGCCCGTCCAGCCCGGCATGGGCAGCCAGCCATTCTCGCGGCCACGCCGGGGCACCCTAGCGCGCAGCAGGAAGCCGGTATGGCCATCAGTGTCGGCGGCGACGAGGTTGTGGTCGATCAGCCCCCAGCCGCGCGTCGCCTCGAACAGGCCGGCCACGGTTTTCGCCCGCAGCAGCTTGGGCAGGCAGTCGAAGGAGAGATCGGTCTCGGCGAATTGCACCGATTTCAGCGCCAGCGCGTGGCCCGAGGCCGGATCGCCGGCAATGACGGGGCCATGGCGGGTTTCCACCACCTCCACCTCGCGCGCTGCCTCGCCGCGGATGGCGATGCTTTCCATGCGGCGCGACGGCGCCTCCCACTGGCCCTGGAACAGCACACGGCCATCCTCGAAGCGCTCCAGATAGACGTCATGGATATCGGCGAAGGTGTGGGTGACGCACCAGGCCACGGCGCCGTTCTGGGCGAAATGCGGGAAGCCGGGCACGCCCGGCACGGTCAAGCCAACCACATCAAAGGCATCGCAGGCGAGATGGCCTTGGGCGTACATATTGGGCAATTCAAAAAGCCGATGCGGGTCGCCAGCCAGGAAGGGGCGGCCGGTGGCGGATTGCGCGCCGCTCACCGCCCAATTGTTGCTGCCGCCGCCGGTGGCATCGGCCTCGGCGGCTTCCAGCAGGGCGGTCACGGCCGGGGCGAGGAATTCCAGCCCCGCCCGCCAGCGCAGCGATTCTTTGCCCTGCGGCAGGATGAGCGCGTCGATGCCGCCATCATCATAACGCAGCAGGCTGGTGCCGCGCCCGGCCACCGGCAGGGCAGCGGCGCGCCACAGCTTGAACCACACACTGCCCATCAGCAGGCCCAGGCGGCGCATCACGGCAATGGTGTGCCAGCCCTCCCAGGGCTCGGGTGTGGCGCCAAGCAATTGGTATTCGATGGCCTCCGGCGCGCCGGAGGCGATGAAGGCGTTCACCCCCGCGGCATAGGCGTCGATCATCACCCGCGCCTCGGCACCCAGGGCGGCGGCGTCACGGCGGCTGGCGCGCTCAACGCCGAGGCGGCGGGCCAGCGCGTCAGAGGCGAAAGCCGCCGCTCCCAGCCATTCCGCGCTGCGCCCGAGCGCCCGCCTGCGGTTCAGTTCCATCTGAAACAGCCGGTCCTGGGCATGGACGAAGCCCTGGGCGAACCAGGCATCGGCGACATTCTCGGCACGGATATGGGGGATGCCCTCGGCGTCGCGATGCACGGTGACGCTGGCGGTCAGGCCCGCCACGCGCAACTCCCCCTCCAGCGGCGGGAGGGCGGCTTGCGCGGCGGCGCGGATGGTTTCGGTGCTGTCCATTTTCGTAACACAACACGCTTGTCGGCCGCTGGCCACTATGCCTAGCCTCGGCAAAACAATGGAGGCGTGACCATGCGGATAGACCGGCGTGCGGCCATGGGGGCTATGGCCCTGCCCTTTCTCGCACGGCACGCCGCGGCCGCGGGCGCGCTGAATGTGGCCCTGGAGAGCGAGGTGGTGATCCTGGACCCCCACGCCACCACCGCCGCCATCACCCGCACCTTCGCGACCCACATCTTCGACACGCTCTTCGCCATGGATGGTGAGGGCGTGATCCGGCCGCAGATGGTGGAGAGTTTCGAGACCTCGGCCGATGGGCTGCGCTGGGATTTTCTGCTGCGGCCGGGGCTGCGCTGGCATGATGGCGCACCGGTCACCGCCACGGATTGCGTGGCGAGCCTGGAGCGCTGGGCCCCGAGGGATGCGCTGGGGCGCATGCTCTGGGCCGCCAAGGCCGAATTGGTGGCCACCGGGGCGCGCGGTTTCCGCCTCACCCTGAAGACGCCCTTCCCGCTGATGCTCGATGTGCTGGGCAAACCCAATGCGCCGCTGCCGGTGATGCTACCCGAGCGGCTGGCGGCGGTGCCGGTGGAGACGCGCATCCGCGAGATCGTGGGCTCGGGGCCTTTCCGCTTTCGTGCCAGCGAATGGCGGCCCGGCGCCTCGATGGTGCTGGAGCGCTTCGCCGATTACGTGCCACGGGCGGAGCCGGCCAGCTTTCTGGCCGGCGGCAAGCGGGTGAAGATCGATCAGGTCACGCTGCGCGCCATGCCCGATCAGGCGACGGGCGCCACCGCGCTGATGGCGGGCGAATTGGACTATATGCAGTATTTGCCCTTTGACTGGATCCCCAGGCTGGAGCGCGCGCGGGGCGTGCGGCTGCTGGGCCTGGGCGGCATCCATCAGTTCCAGGGCAGTTTTCGGGTCAACCATGCAGCACCGCCCTTTGACGACCCGGCGGTGCGGCGGGTGTTGTGGAAGTGCCTGGACCAAGCCTCCATCCTGACAGCGATAGGCGTGCCCGAGCGGTTTCGGGCCCCTCCCTGTCCCAGCTTTTTCATGTGCGACACACCGCTCGACAGCCGGCAGGGAGCAGAGGCCGCCGGCTTCGACCCTGGGGCGGCGCGGGCCATGCTGGCGGCGACGGGCTATCGCGGCCAGCCCATCCAATTCCTCACGACCCAGGGCGGCATCTCCCAGACGGCAGCGCAGGTGATGATACAGGGGATGCAGCAGGCCGGTTTCTCGGTGCAGGAACAGGTGATGGACTGGGGTACCCTGCTGGCGCGAAGGGCGCGGCGTGACGGCTGGAACATGTTCGCCGTCTACGCCAATGGCACGGATATGATTTCGCCGCTGACGCATTTCTATGTGGCCAATACCTGCGCGGATTTCCCGGGCTGGGATTGCGACCGGGACATGCGCGGGCTGATCGACGCCTTCGCGCGGGCGGAAGACGGCGCGGCCAGGCGTGCCCTGGCCGGGCGCATCCAGGCGGCGGCGGTGGCGCATGTGCCGGCGGTGATGTGGGGCCAGTTCACCATTCCGGCGGGGTATCGTGACAGGCTGCGCAACCTGCCGCGCGCCGCCTATCCGATGTTCTGGGAGGTTGAGGTTTGAGTCCGCTGGATGGCGATGCGGCCCTGCGTGCCCGCGCCGCGCGCGTGGTGCCTGGGGGCATGTGGGGGCATCTGGACACCCGCAGGCTGCCGGCGGGTTACCCGCAATTCTTCACCCGTGCCGAGGGCGGGCATATCTGGGATGCCAATGGCCAGCGCTATGTTGACCTGATGTGCTCCTGGGGGCCCATCGTGCTGGGCCATCACAACCCGGTGGTGGATGCGGCCGTGGCGCGCCAGACGGCCTTGGGCGATTGCCTCAATGGCCCAGCACCGGTGATGGTGGAACTCTGCGAGGCGCTGGTCGAGCGCGTGGCGCATGCCGATTGGGCGATGCTGCAAAAGAATGGCGGCGATGCCACCACCGCCTGCGTCACCATCGCCCGCGCCGCCACCGGGCGGAACACGGTGCTGATCGCCCAAGGCTCCTATCATGGTGCCCTGCCCTGGTGCACGCCGGTGCCCGCCGGCACCACGGTGGAGGACCGCGCAAATCAGGGCCGCTTTGTCTATAACAATCTGGCCAGCCTGCAGGCCGCCGCCGATGCCGCAGGCGGCGATCTGGCGGCGGTGATCATCACCGGCTTCCGGCACGACAATGTGCTGGATCAGGAAATGCCCTCACTGGCCTTCGCCCAGGGGGCGCGGGCGCTATGCGACAGGTCGGGTGCGGCGCTGATCATTGATGACGTGCGCGCGGGCTTCAGGCTGCATCGCGGTTGTTCGTGGGAGCGGCTGGGGGTGCAGCCGGACCTCTCAGCCTGGAGCAAGGCCATTGCCAATGGCCATCCGCTGGCCGCGGTGCTGGGGCGCGATTCCCTGCGCGAGGCTGCGGCGAAAATCTTCATCACGGGCAGTTTCTGGTGCGGTGCCGTGCCCATGGCCGCCGCGGTGGCGACGCTGGGCGAGATGGATCGCATCGGCCTGCCGGAATACCTCGAAGGCCTCGGCACCTATCTGCGCCAGGGTATGGCCAATCTCGCCCAGCGCCATGGCGTGGGGCTGCGGCAATCTGGGCCGGTGGCGATGCCGCTATGGCTGTTTGATTATGATGCAGACTTCGAAAAGGGCGGCGCATTTTGCCGGGCGGCGCTGGAGCATGGGGCCTATCTGCACCCCAAGCACAATATGTTTCTCAATGCCGCGCATACACGGGCGGATATGGATGCGGTGCTGGCAGCGGCGGAGGCGGGGTTTGCGGCGCTCGGCTAGCGCCATTTCACCCGAAGCGAAGCCGATGATGCGGCCCCAGCCCCTGTTTTAACGCATATTCCGATTCACCTTGCGAAGCCGCAAGGCTTGAAACTGCTTCATCGCCGCCCGAACATCCGCCTGAACCAACCAAACAGGCTGCTCCGCCCCGCCAGCTTCTGATGCGCCACATGCGGGCGGCGGGCGGGCGGCGGCAAGGCGCTGGCCACGGTGTGGCGCCTGGCATCGGAACTCTCCACCAGCCGCGATTCCAGCGCCAGCACCTGGCGCACCGCCTCGGGCGGCTGGTCGCGCAGCATGGCGGCGATGGCATCAGCCGCACCATCCCAGGCCTCGGCCCGGCGCAGCGCATCAACCACGCGCACCTGCTGCTCGGCATCCAGCCCGGGGCCGGAGCGCCACAGCGCCACAGCCTCCAGCCGCCAATTGCGGGCGAGGTCCTGCCGGTTCAGGTCATCGGCGGTCCAGGCCGCCTGCAGCATGGCCTCGGCGGCCTCATGCATGGCGCCGGTCTCCTCCAGCACATGCGCCCAGGCGAGAAAGCGGCGCGACAAGGGCGGGTGCGCCACCTCGCTCACCAGACTGCGGAAGGGGGCGGCGCCAACGACCCGGGCCGCCGAGGGCCGGGCCTGGCTGATATCAGGCGCGGCATAACCACAGCGCGGGCATTGCTGCAGCCAATGGCCCATGGTGGAGCGCAGCGGCTCGCCCGGACGGAGGTCCAGATCGGGCGCCTGTTCGGGCGCGCCGGCGCGAAACATCACCTGCCGGCTTTCGCTGGCGCATACGGCGCATGTCACCTCTCCGGGGGGGGAGCGATGCGTCGTGCTGCGGGGCTGGGGCGCGGGAATGACCATGATCGTGACAAAGTTAGTCCCTGATGCGCGAAAGCCAAAGGGGGATGTTGAATTACAACGGCCGGCAGCGGATAAACACTTTATGCCCCGTGGCGACCTCTTTCCCGATATTGCCCCCTTCGAGACCGGTTTTTTGCCGCTCTCGGATGGCCACGTCATGTATTGGGAGCAGGTGGGCAACCCCATGGGCGAGCCTGTGCTCTTTCTGCATGGCGGCCCCGGTGCCGGTGCGGGCGCGGTCCATCGGCGGTTTTTTGACCCCGCGCATTGGCGCCTCATCATTTTTGATCAGCGTGGCGCTGGCCGTTCCCGCCCGCTGGGCGAATTGACGGCGAATACGACACCGCATCTGGTGGCCGATATTGAGGTACTGCGCCATTTTCTGGGCATTCCGAAATGGCTGCTCTTCGGCGGCTCCTGGGGGTCCACATTGGCGCTGGCCTATGCCCAGGCGCACCCGAACCGGGTGGTGGGCTGCGTGCTGCGCGGTGTCTTCCTCGGCCGCGATGCCGAGGTGGATTGGTTTCTCTATGGCCTTAAGCGGGTCTTCCCTGATGCCTGGTCGCATTTCGCCGAACACATTCCCGCGCCCGAGCGCGGCGATCTGCTGGCGGCCTATCTCAAGCGCCTGACCGACCCTGAGCCTTCAGTGCATCTGCCCGCCGCCCGGGCCTGGAGCGCCTTTGAGGGGTCCTGCTCCACCTTGCTACCCAGCCCGGACACGGTGGCGAGCTTCGCGCAGGACCGCACGGCGCTCGGCCTCGCCCGGATCGAGGCGCATTACTTCGCCCATAAGCTTTTCCTGCGCGAGGGTGGGCTGCTCGCCGGCATGGCGGCGGTGGCGCATATCCCGGCCGAGATCATCCAGGGCCGCTATGACATGGTCTGCCCGGCCGAGACCGCCTTTGACCTCGCCGCCGCCTGGCCGCGGGCGCGGCTGACGGTGGTGCCCGATGCGGGGCATTCGGCGCTGGAGCCGGGCATTCGCACCGCGCTGGTGGCGGCGGTGGAGCGGTTCCGCCGGCGTTGACCAAAGCGGCTTCGAACAAGGCGCTCGAGATGCTGGCGCAGGCGGGGATCGCGACCCGCGTGGTGGAGCATCATGGCGTCTTCACCGTGGCCGAATCGGCGGTGCTGCGCGGCGATCTGCCCGGGCTGCATTGCAAGAACCTGTTTTTGCGCGCGGCGAAGGGCGAGGGGTTTTTCCTCGCCACGCTGAAGGAGGACCGGGTGGTCTCGGTCAATGCCCTGGCGCGGGCGGCGGGTTGGCCCAAGGTGACCATGGCCTCGGCCGAGGAACTGATCGCGGTGCTGGGCGTGACCCCGGGTTCGGTCACGCCGCTCGGCCTGGTGAATGCTTCGCCGGGGCAGGTGCAATTCGCCCTCGATGCCGCCATCGCCGAGGGGCCGGAGCCGCTATGGTGCCACCCGCTGCGCAATACCGCCTCCGTCGCGGTGGCGCCGCGGGCGCTGCGGGGCTTTTTGGAGTCACTCGGCCATAAGGTCACGGTGGTGGGGCTGTGACGCGCATTTTGGTTGATGCCGATGCCTGCCCGGTGCGCGAGGAAATTATCCGGGTGGCCGCCCGGCTGGGCTGTGAGGTGGTGCTGGTCTCCAATGGCTCCCGCCCCATTCGGCCGCCGGAGGAGCGCTTTGTTCGCCAGGTCATCGTTGCCGAGGGGGCTGATGCCGCCGATGACTGGATCGTGGAGCAGGCGAGCCCCGCCGATGTGATCACCACCGCCGATATCCCCCTCGCCGCCCGCGCCTTGGAGAAGGGCGCGCGGGCGCTCTCCTTCAAGGGGCATGACTGGACGGCGCAAAACATTGGCAGCGCGCTGGCCGGGCGTGAGATCGCCCGCCATATGCGCGAAACCGAACTCGCCCGCGGCGGCCCCACCCATGGCCCCAGCGCCATGGCACTGGCAGATCGATCACGTTTTCTGGATGCGCTGGACCGTGCGATCCAAGCCGCCCGCCGGGGGCCGGAAAAACCGATATTCCGCATTCCACCGGGCGGGTTCTGAAACCCGTTCCAGGCTGCTAGACAGGGCCTCATGAAACGTCGCCATTTTCTGCTGCTGCCGCCGCTGGGTGTTCTGGCCGGCTGCGCCGCAAGCCCACCCCCGGCACCTGAAGGGCCGGAGATCAGCTATTCATACCTGCCCAAGCTGCGGCTGAATGTGGCCAGCATCGATATCGACGAGACCCGCCCCAATGCCGGGCCCACCGATGTGGGGCGCAGCCTGCGGCCCAGTGCGGCGGAGGCGGTGCAGATCATGGGCCGGGACCGTCTTGCCGCCTTTGGCACCCAGCACAGCGCGCGTTTCATCACCCTGCGCGCCGCCATTCTGCGCGAGCGCCTGCCGAGCCAGAGCGGGATTTTCGCCTCCGACCCGGGCGAGCGGCTGAACTGCACCCTGACCTGCCGCCTCGAAATCCGTGGTGCGAATGACCTGCGGCTGGGCTTCGCCGAGGCAACGGTAAGCCGCACCGCGCCCAGCGAAAGCAACCTCGCCGCCCGCGAGCGCACCGCCACAAGCCTGCTGCGCCGTGCCAACTTCGACCTCAACACCGAATTTGAATTCCAGCTGCGCCGCGCCCTGCGTGACTGGCTGGTGGAGGGCGAGCGCGCCGCCCCTCCCCCGCCGGGCGGGGTGATGCGGGAGAGCCTCTGAGCCCCGGGGCATTGACCCCGATCAAGGCAGGCTAGCCCCCCGGCACCTAGCGTGGGAGCGGAATGGAGGGCCGGCGATGAATATCCTGGAACAAAGGCGGATAGCGCTCGAGGAGGAATTCTTCCTGCGTTACAATGAGGCATTGCGGCAGCGTCTGATCGCCGCCGATGCCACCGCCATGGCGCATGCAGCCCTGGCTGAAGCCTCCGGTATCAATGATGCAGGCAAGCTTGCGCTGCTGGATACGCTCGGGCTGAGCGCCGGGACGCTGGCGGCGCTGACGCTGGCCCCTCTTGTGATGGTGGCCTGGGCCGATGGTGTGGTCAGCGACGCCGAGCGGGAGGCGGTGCTGCGCCAGGGCGCAGAGGCCGGACTAGGCCCGGGCGGTGCTGGCATGGCCATGTTGGAATCCTGGCTGCAGGCGGCGCCGCTACCGGCGCTGGAGGCCGCCTGGCTGGCCTATGCAGGCGCATTGGCGGCGCATATGGCGCCCGAGGCCAGGACAGCGCTGGGCCATCACCTGCTGGAGGAGGCTCGGGCGGTGGCGCGGATCTCGGGCGGCTTTCTGGGCCTGGGCGCGCGTATTTCCCATGGCGAGCAGGCGGTGCTGGACCGGCTGGAGAGCGCGTTTAGGGGTTAGAGCATCATCCGTTCAAACGGAATCGTTTGAGCGGATAAAGATGCTCGACAAACAAAAGCTTAGAGCCTGTGCAGTGAGCCGAGGCGAGCGGAACAGGCTGCTCAGTCATGTCAGCCGCCAAGACGGGTCTTTGCCGTCCCGTCGGGGGTAAAATTGGAATCCGCCAGCCAGGCCTCGATTCGCGCCTGCAGTGCGGGCCATTCCGCTGCCAGGATGCTGAACCAGGCGGTGGAGCGGCTGCGGCCCTTGACCACCAGCAGGTCGCGCAGCGTGCCCTCATAGGTGAAGCCCAGCCGGCCAGCGGCGCGAATGCTCGGCGCGTTCAGCGCATTGCATTTCCAGGTCAGGCGGCGATAGCCCAAATCTTCCATGGCGTGGCGCATGAGAAGGAACATCGCCTCCGTCGCCGCGCGGCTGCGCTGCATGCGCGGGCTGAACCAGATATTGCCGATCTCGATATGGGCGTGGGCGGGGTGGATTTCCATCAGGGTCAGCCAGCCATCGGCGGTGCCGCTGCGATGGGGGCGGATGGCCCAGGCCAGCGGATCATGGGTCGCAGCAAAATTGCCCACAAAGCCACGCATGGCGGCGGCATCGGCGAAAGGGCCATAGCCGAGATAGGACCAGGAACTCCCATCGTGATCCGATTGCGCGGCAGCGAAGAGTTCTGCGGCGTGGCGGACATGCAGCGGCTCCAAATCCACGCTGCGGCCCTTATGGGGCACACGTGCGGGGATGGGCCGCGGCGTGGTGTCCACCAGCGGGCCAACAGGGGGATTGGTCTCGGGGTCGGAAGGGGGCGGGTGATGCAGCATGGCATCATAGTGCGGCGCACCCTGCCAGCGCACAACCCTGCCCTGCCGGATGACAAACTTGCGCACTCCACCGCGCCGCAGCATACCGGGGGGCATGAGCGACACAGCCTCCGCCAAAGCCCTCGCTGCCTTCTATCAGGAAGACGTGACCTGGGTGCATCATTGGAACGACACCCTGTTCAGCTTTCGCTGCACGCGCGACCCAGCCCTGCGCTTCGTGGCCGGGCAATTCGCCATGATCGGCCTGATGGTCGAGGGCAAGCCGCTCACACGGGCCTATTCCATGGTCTCCCCGCCCTGGGATGAGGGTTTGGAATTCCTCTCCATCAAGGTACAGAACGGCCCGCTGACCTCGCGGCTGCAGCATATTCAGGTGGGTGAGAAGGTGTTGATCGGCCGCAAGCCGGTGGGCACGCTGGTGGTGGAAAACCTGCTGCCCGGCCGCAACCTGTGGATGCTGGCCACCGGCACCGGCCTCGCCCCCTTCATGAGCCTGATCCGCGACCCCGACACCTACGAAAAATTCGACCGTGTGGTGGTGGCGCATACCGTGCGCCAGGTCAGTGAATTGGCCTATCGGCAATATATCACCGAGGATTTGCCCGCCCATGAATTGCTGGGCGAATGGGCGAGCGAAAAGCTGATCTATGCCCCTTCGGTGACGCGCGAGCCCTTCCCCGTGCAAGGCCGCATCACCACCCGCATCGAGACCGGCGCGGTCTATGCCCAAACCGGTCTGGCCGCGCTCGACCCGGCACTGGACCGGGTGATGATGTGCGGCTCAGAGGCCTTCAACGCCGATACCGAGGCGCTGGTGCAAAAACTGGGTTTTGTCGAAGGCACCAACAACCAGCCCGGCAGCTATGTGCTGGAGAAGGCCTTCGTCACGAAATAGGCTTGGCCTTCTCGCTACCGAAGGCGGCCACCAACTCGCGAATCCGCGCCGGGTCGGATTGCTCCATCACCCGGCGGGCGAAACGGGCGCAATCATCAATATCGAGCACCCGGATCGCCTGCTTCACCCGGGGTATCGCGCTGGCATTCATCGACAGGCTGCGCAGGCCCAAACCCAGCAGCAGCGGCACCAAACGCGGATTGCCCGCCATCTCGCCGCAGACGCTGACCTGCATGCGCATCCGCAGCGCCGCCTCGGTGGCAAATTGCACCAGGCGCAGCACGGCGGGGTGCAGCGGGTCATAGAGATGGGCCACATCGGTCTCCGCCCGATCCACCGCCAGGGTGTACATGGCGAGGTCATTGGTGCCGATGGCGAAGAAATCCGCCTCGAGCGCGATGGCGTCCGCGGCCAGGGCGGCGCCGGGGGTTTCGATCATCGCACCCAGCGGCGGTAGTTTTTCCGGCAGCGCCTCGCCGCGCCGGCGCAGCCTTCGCGCCACGCGCTCATAGATTTCCCGCGCCTGGGCGACTTCTTCGGGAATGGTGATCATCGGCAGCATCACCCGCACCGGCCCGCGGGCAGAGACGCGCAGGATGGCGGCGAATTGCTCCTCGAGCAGTTCGGGCCGCTTGAGCAGCAGGCGGATGCCGCGCAGGCCCAGGGCTGGGTTGGGGCCGGTATGCGCGGGCACGCCCTGCCCCAGCGCCTCCATATCCTTCTCGCCGCCCCAATCGAGCACGCGGATGGTGACGGCATCGCCGGCCATGGCCTCGACAATGCTGCGATAGGCGTCGAATTGCGCATCCTCATCGGGCAATTCGGGCCGGTTCATGAAGAGAAATTCCGAGCGCAGCAGGCCAATGCCCTGGGCGCCGGCCTGGGCGATCAGCGGCAATTCGGCCGGAATTTCCAGATTGGCCTGCAATTCCACCACTTCGCCATCGGTGGTCTCGGCCGGCAGGCGGCGCAGCTTGCCCAGCTTGGTGCGCTCCCGCGCATAGCCGGCCAGGCCCTCGCGGGCGGCCACCAGCGCGGCTTCGCCGGGGTGCAGCACCACCTTCCCGGTGCCGCCATCCAGCACCGCCTGGTCACCCCGGCTGGCCGCCTCGGTCAGGCCATGGCAGCCCAGCACGGCGGGAATGCCCAGCGCGCGCAGCATGATGGCGGTATGGCCATCGGCCCCGCCCTCCTCCGTCGCCACACCGGCGATCCGCGCAGGGTCAAGCAGGGCTGCATCGGCGGGGGTGATTTCCTCGGCGATCAGGATCGCCCCCTGCGGCACGTCCTTCAGCGAGCGAAAGGGTGTGGCGGTGAGGGTGCGGATCAGCCGGCGGCCAATTTCGCGCACTTCGCCAGCGCGGCGCAGCAGGCCGGCCTTGTCGTCATCCTTTGTCGCCAGGATGAGGGCGGCGATCTCCTCCGCCTCATCCAGCACAGCCGTTTCGGCACCCAAGCCGGCATCGCCAATCCGTTTGCGCGCGCCCCGCAGCAGGCGGGAATTGCCCAGCATGAGGATATAGGCATCGAGCAGCGGGGCGAGTTCCTCCTGCGCCTCCTCGGGCAGAATGTTCAGCCTGGTCTTGAGCTTGGTGACCTGTTTGCGCGCGGTGGCGGCGGCCTGATTGAGCTTTTCGCGCTCGGCCTCGACCTCGGCGGGGGTAATGACCCGGCGGGGCACATCGGTTGCCACCTCGCTGGTGTCATGGATCGGCCCGATGGCGATGCCCGGTGAGGCGGCGATGCCGCGAAACACCGCTTCCTTGGTGGGTTTCTTGCTGCGCGGCTTGGGCTCAGTCTTCATTGAAGCCGGCCTCGACCAGGCCGGCCACGGCTTCGAGCGCCTCTTTCGCGTCCCAGCCCTCGGCGGTGATCTCGATGGAACTGCCCTGGCCCGCGCCCAGCATCATCAGCCCCATAATGGAACAGGCCGGCACCACCTGGCCATCACGCAGCACATGCATGCAGGCGGAGTAGCGCTCAGCCACCGCCACGAGCTTGGCGGCGGCACGAGCATGCAGGCCGCGGGAATTGCTGATCAGCAATTGGCGGCGCAACACATGGGCGCCATTGCCCGGCTCCGGGCAGCCACAATCCGGGTCCTGGGTCGGGGCGATCGCCGGCTGCTGGTCCATCAACGCGTTCCCTTCTGAGCTTGGCCCGGCGGGTCATTGCCCGCGGTGATATATTTCCGCCCCGCCTGGGCAGCGTGGTCCACCGCCTCCATCAGCGGCTCGCTGCCACGTATCTTCGCAAGCTTCACCAGCATAGGCAGATTGACGCCGGCAATCACCTTCACCTTTCCGTTGGATAAGGACAGGGCAAGGTTGGAGGGCGTGCCGCCCAGAATATCGGTCAGCAGCACCACGCCATCACCCTGGTCGACCGCGCCGATACTCTCACGAATATCGCTCCGCCGGCCTTCCATATCGTCCTCCGGGCCAATGCACACGGTGGCGACGGCACGCTGCGGGCCCACCACATGCTCCATGGCCAGGCGCAGCTCCTCAGCCAAGCGGCCATGGGTGACAAGGACAAGGCCGATCATCGGGGGAATCTGGCGTTATGGGTCATTCAACAGTCGTCATATGGGTGTCACGGGGGGCGATATCAGGAAGCAAGTCGGGGTGGCCGTTCTCAGCGTGCGGCGTGTTAGACCCGCGCGCGATCTCGGGCAATTCCCGGTGCGCCAACTCCACCCGCCAGCCATGCATCGAGGAGGTCTCGGCCAGATGGGCTGCGAGCTTCTCCGCCACGAAAACCGAGCGATGCCGCCCGCCGGTGCAGCCCACCGCGATGGTGAGATATTTCTTTCCCTCGGCCACGTAGCGCGGCAGCAACGGGTCTAGCAGCGCGGTCAAATTCTGCCAGAAGGCGGGGAAGGCAGCATCCTCGGCGACATATTCAGCCACCCCGGCGTCGCGACCGGTGAGTGGCTTGAGCGCGGGCACGTAATGGGGGTTGCGCAGGAAGCGCATGTCGAACACCAGATCCGCCTCGCGCGGCAGGCCCTTGGGAAAGCCAAAGCTCTGCACCGTGATGGACAGGCCCGGCGCGCCCTCGGGGCGAAAACGCGCCTCCATGCGGCGGCGCAATTCGGGCAGCGGCACATCGGTGGTATCGACCAAAAGATCCGCTGCCTCGCGCAGCGGCGCCATCAGCAGCGTCTCGCGCGCAATGCCATCCTGCACCCTGGTTCCGAAGGGCCCGCCAGGGGCGAGGGGGTGGCGGCGGCGGGTCTCGGTGTAGCGGCGCAGCAGCACCGCATCCTCGGCGGTGGCAAAGAGCAGCGTGGGCGCGAGGTCGGGCCGCAGCCGCAGCCTTTCCAGAATCTTCAGCAGCGCCGGCGGGTCGAACCCGCGCGAGCGTGTATCCACCCCCACGGCAATCGGCAGGTCGCCATCGCCCAGCAGCGCCTCCAGCACCGCGAGCGGGGGGTTGTCCACCGTCTCGAAGGAGAGGTCTTCCAGCATATTGAGGATGGAGGCGCGCCCCGCACCCGACAGCCCGGTGATGATCACCACCGGGCGGGTCATGGCGCGAAAGCCCCCGCGCGCTGACGCAACCCACCCTGCGCCGCGCGCAGCGCCCAGGCCAGTTTTTCCTCCGCTGCCACATCGGTGGCATCGAGCGGAAATTCAGGCACATCGCGGCCCAGCGCCTGCCAGCGCGAGGGCTGCGGCAGCCGGGCAATGCTCGAGGCCGGACGCAGCCGCGCAGCCAGGGCCAGACGGGCGGGTGCCGCGGCCAGCCCCTCGAAGACACCCAAGCCACGGATTTCCAACATGCCGAACAATTCCGCCGGCGCTGCCGCCATCAGGCCGTCATCCCCGGCGGCGAGGTCCACCTGGTCATCGGCAACAAGGCCCCAGCCGCGCTCGATCATGCGCAGCGCCAAGGAGGATTTGCCCGATCCGGGCACACCCAGGAGAAGAACGCCCGCGCCCCCGAAGGAGATGCAGGACGCATGGAGGCGCATGGGTTGAATTCCGGACGGGGGGTCATTCCGAAAAGCTTTATGGCGGAAATGTGCTCAAGGCGAAAGTGTGGCCCGCCGGCCTTGGCGAGAGACGCCTGTGCGGGCATGCAGCAATGCCATGAGCATCACCCAAACCACCATCGCCGCCGCCCATGCCCGGATCGCCGGCGATATACGTCGCACCCCCATTCTGCGGCTGGAGGATGGGCTCTGCCTGAAGCTCGAACAATTGCAGCGCGGCGGCAGTTTCAAGGCGCGTGGCGCCTTCAACCGGCTGCGCCAGGCGGGCGATCTCTCGGCCGGCGTGGTCGCCGCCTCGGGCGGCAATCACGGGGTGGCGGTGGCTTTGGCAGCCCGCGCGCTGGGGGTGCAGGCCACGATCTTCGTCCCCGAGGTCAGCAGCCCGGCCAAACAGGCACGCATTGCGGCGCTGGGTGCACGGCTGGTGGTGGGCGGCGCGGGCTATGCCGATGCGCTGGCGGCCTCGCAGCGCCATGTCGCAGAGACCGGCGCGCTTGCCGTGCATGCCTATGACCAGCCAGAGATTCTGGCGGGCCAGGGCACAGTGGCGCTGGAATGGCAGGAGCAGGCGCCCGAACTGACCCATGTGCTGGTCGCGGTGGGCGGCGGCGGGCTGATCGGTGGCATGGCCGCCTGGTATGCCGGCAGCGCGACGCAGGTGGTGGCGGTGGAGCCGCAGACCAGCTGCGCCCTGCACGCGGCGCTGGCCGCCGGGCAGGCGGTGGATGTGCCGGTCAGCGGCATTGCCGCCGATAGCCTGGGCGCGCGCCAGGTGGGCGGGCTGATGTTGCCCATCGCCCAGGCGCATGTCGCGCAATCCGTGCTGGTCAGTGACGCCGCAATCAGCGAGGCGCAGCGCTGGCTCTGGGCCGAATGCGCGGTGCTGGCCGAACCGGGCGGCGCCGCGGCCCTGGCCGCTTTGCGCAGCGGCGCCTTTGTGCCGCCACCCGGTGCGAGGGTGGGTGTGCTGGTCTGCGGCAGCAACACCGCGCCGGGCAGCGTGGCCTGAGCGCGCCCCCCATCCGCTTCGCCGCCGCCACCTTCATCGCGGCGGCCACACTCGCCTTTGCCGGGGTGTGGATGAGCACGCCGCTGGCGGCGGTGCTATTGACCGAGGCTGGAGCCTCGCCGGCGCTGGTCGGGCTTTATGCCGCCTCGGTCTGGGTGGCGGCGCTGCTCACCGCGCCGGGCACGCCCTGGTTTGCCGGGCGCATTGGTGGCGCGCTGCGGCTGCATCAGGCGGCGGGGTTGGTATCCGCCCTGGCGCTGCTGGCGCTGGCGCTGGCCCCGCCCTTGTGGCTGTGGTTCATCATCGGACCGGTGCTGGGGGCGGCTTCCTGCCTGACCTGGACCACCGCCGATGCCATGGCCGGTGCCATGGCGAAGCCGGGCCAGGAGGGACGTTTCCTGGGGCTGTATCAAACCTTCGTCTCGGCCGCGATTGGCGGTGGGCCGGCCATGCTGTGGCTGACCGGCGTACAGGCCAGTGCCTTTGCCGGCTGCGCCGCGCTGATGGGGCTGGGCCTGCTGCTGACACTGCGCCTGCGTGAGGTGGTGGGCGCGGTGCCGCGCCGCATGCGCATCAGCATCCCCCGCCTGCGGCCGGTGGCGCTGATGATGCTCGCCCCCGCCGGCGCTGCCTTGCTCTGCGGCGCGCTGGAGAGCACGGCGGGTGCGGTCTTCCCGGTGCAGGGGCTGGCCATGGGGCTGGGGGCAACGGCGGCGGCCTCCATCGTCGTGGCCACGGGCTTTGGCAATATGCTGGCGCAATACCCGGTGGGGCGGGCGGCGGATCGTTTTGGCTCGCATCGCGCATTGCTGGGCTGTGCGGTGGCGGTGGCGCTGGGGTCGCTCCTATGGCCCTGGCTGGCCCCGGGCTGGGGAATTTGGCCGGTGCTGGCGGTCTGGGGCGGCGCGGCAGGCTCGATTTACACGCTGGGCATGGTGCGGGCGGTGCAACGTTTTGCCGGCCCGGCGCGCGCCTTGGGCATGGCGGGGCTGAACACCGCCTATCTTCTGGGCGGCGCGGTGGGGGCGCCGCTGGGCGGGTTCTTGCTGGAGGCCGTGCCGGGCTGGGGCCTGCCGGTGGCGCTGGCCGTGCTGGCCTTGGGCGGCGGGCTGGCGCTCAGCCTGGCGGCGCTGCGACGCGGCGGGTGAAGGGGGCAGCGGCGAGGTGGAGTTTTTCCAGGTCCTCTGCCTCATCAATATCGTGCCATGGGGCGGTAAGGTGGATGCGAAGCTCCCCCGCTGCTGCCAAGGTGGCGGAGAGGGTTTCGGCGCAACTCCATGGAATACCCTGAAACAGATGAGGTGCCGGGCCGCGCAGGGCCACCGCGCAATAGCCGCCATCATGCGCCGGGATGAAAGCGGCATCATGGTCGGCCAGCGCGGCAAATGCCTCCTCGAGCAGGGCGGGCGGCAGGTCCGGGCTATCGGTGCCCATCAGCAAGGCCGGGGAGCCCAGGGTGAAGAGGGCCGCGAAGGCCGCGATCATCCGCTGGCCCAGATCGCCGGGCACCTGCGGGCGCAGGCGCATGGCCGGCGGCAGCAGGCGGGCCACCTCGGCCTCAGCATCATCAGGGGTGAAAAACGCCGTGGCTGCCCCCAGCGCGCTGGCCCGCGCGGCGCTATCGGCCAGGAAGGCTTCGGCATATTCGGCCGCCCGGGCCGCACCCAAACTGGCGGCCAGCCGGGTTTTGGCATAGCCAGGGCGCGGCGCCTTGCACATCAGCCCGACCACGCGCATCCCAACCACCCCACCTGACCGCGACCTCCAGACCGAAGGCCACGCATGTCCCGCAAACCTCACCTGAAGAATGGCATTCTGCAAGCCGATCTCTGCGTTATCGGTGCCGGCTCCGGCGGGCTGAGTGTCGCCGCAGGGGCCGCCCAAATGGGTGCGGCGGTGGTGCTGATCGAAAAGCACCTGATGGGCGGCGATTGCCTCAACACCGGCTGCGTGCCGAGCAAGGCGCTGCTCGCCGCCGCCCATGCCGCCCAGGCGCAGCGCAGCGGCGGTCATTTCGGCGTGGCCCCGGTGGAGCCGCGGGTCGATTTCGCCCAGGTGATGGCGCATGTGCATGGCGTGATCGGCGCCATCGCGCCACATGACAGCGTGGCGCGCTTCGAGGGGCTGGGCTGCACAATCATTCAGGCCGCGGCGCGCTTCACCGGCCCCGGCGAGGTGGAGGCGGGCGGCCAGCGCATTGCAGCACGGCGCTTCATCATCGCCACTGGCTCGCGCGCGGCTTTGCCGCCCATTCCCGGCCTGGCCGAGACGCCCCATCTCACCAATGAGACGCTGTTCGCCTTGACCGAATTGCCGCGCCATCTCGCGGTGATCGGCGGCGGGCCGATCGGCCTGGAAATGGCCCAGGCGTTTCGCCGGCTCGGCAGCCAGGTGACCGTGCTGGAACGCGCCACCATCCTGCCCAAGGACGAGCCCGAGGCCGTGGCCGTGCTGCGCGCAGCCCTGGCGGCCGAGGGTGTGCGGATCATCGAAGGGGCGGCGATCACCCGCGTCGATCCCGGCCGCATCACTCTGGCGGATGGAACGCTCGAGCCCAGCCATATCCTGATCGCCGCCGGGCGGCAGGCCGTCGTGGATGGGCTGGGGCTGGACGCCGCAGGCATTGCCTTCACGCCCCAGGGCATCACGGTGGATGCGGCCCTGCGCACCACCAACCCGCGCATCTTCGCCATTGGTGACTGCGCGGGCGGGCCGCAATTCACCCATATCGCCGGCGCGCATGCCGGGGTGGTGATCCGCCGCGCGCTGTTCGGCCTGCCGGCGAAGATGGATTATCGTGCCCTGCCCTGGGTGACCTATACCGACCCGGAACTGGCCCATGCCGGCCTGACCGAGGCACAGGCGCCGGGCTGCAAAACCCTTCTTCAGCCATTCTCGGGCAATGACCGCGCCCAAGCCGAGGGCGTGAGCGAAGGGCTGATCAAGCTGGTGCTCAGCCCCCGCGGGGTCATCCTGGGCGCCACGATCATCGGCCCGGGTGCCGGCGAGATGATCAGCCTCTGGGGCCTGGCCATCCAGCAGCGGATGAAGATTGGCGCCATTGCCGGGGTAACCTTCCCCTACCCCACCTTGGCCGAAATCGGCCGACGGGCTGCGGGGGCATGGTTCACCCCCACGCTGTATGGCGCGAAGACGCGTTTTTTCGTCGGCCTCACGCAAAGGTTCCTGCCGTGAAAAAGCTCTGGATCGCCCTCGCCCTGGTGGCGCTGCTGCTGGCGCTGCGGTTTTCCGGCCTGGGGGAATGGCTGTCCTTCGAGACGCTGGCGCGGCACCGGGTGACGCTTTCGGCATGGGTTTCGGGCCATCCGCTGCTCTCGGCGGGGGCTTACCTTGCCATCTATACGGTGGTGGCGGCCCTCGCTTTGCCGGGTGCGGTGTGGCTGACGCTGGGCGGGGGGTTTCTATTCGGCGCGGTGCTGGGCACGGCGCTGACCGTGTCAGGCGCCACCATGGGCGCCACGCTGCTCTTTCTCTTTGCCCAGCGCGTCTTCGGTGCCGATGCGCTGCAAAAACTGGGCCCGAAGGCCGAGGGCCTGGCGCGCGGCATCCAGGCCAATGCCTGGTCCTATCTGCTGGTGCTGCGCCTGGTGCCGCTATTTCCCTTCTTCCTGGTGAATCTGGTGCCGGCATTTTGTGGCGTGCGGCCTGTGGTGTTCATCGTGACAACTGTCTTGGGGATTATTCCCGGCACCGCGGTCTTCGCGCTCAGCGGGGCGGGGCTGGGCCGGGTGCTGGATGCGGGCGGCACGCCCAGCCTCTCGGGCATTCTCACGCCCGAGATCATTGCCGCCCTTTGCGGTTTGGCGGCGCTGGCGCTGCTGGCGATCCCGCTAAAGAAGCGCTTCAGCGCTTCCGGTTGACGAAGGCCGCCATCATCTCGCGCGGTTCATTGGTGTGCCAACTGGCGGCGAAGGCGGGGATGCCGGCGGCAATCGCCTCGCAGAGCGGCAGATCCGCCCATTGGCGGATCAGCGCCTTCTGATTGCGGATCGCCACCGGCCCGGCATGGGCGATCAACCCGCACCATTCGCCACAGGCCGCCTCCAGCGCGTCGGGCGGCACCACGCGCTCACAAAAACCCCATTCCGCCATGGTGGCCGCGGAAAAGGTCTCGCCCAGCAGCAGCAGGCGGCGGGTGCGGCCCCAGCCGATCAGGCCTGGCAGCAGGGCGGCCTCGACCACCGAAGGGATGCCAACCCGCACCTCCGGCATGCCGAATTGCGCGGTATCGGCGGCGATGCGGAGGTCGCAGGCGGCGGCAATCTCCAGCCCGGCCCCCAGGCACCAGCCATTGATCCGGGCGATCACCGGCACAGGGCAATCGCGGATGGCAGCACAGGCGGCATGCACCCGCTCGATGAAGCCCTGGCCCTGGGCGGGGGTTTCCACCCGCGCCATTTCGGTGATGTCGGCGCCGCCGATGAAGGCACGCGCGCCCTCGCCGGTCAGCACCACCGCGCGGGCCGAGGCCGGGACGGCGACAAAGGCCTCGGCCAGCGCCAGCAGCAGCCCGCTACCCAGCGTATTCAGCTTGCGGTCATTCGCCACGGTGACGCGGGCGAAGGGGCCGGAGAAATCGGTGGTGATCAATGAATCACAGCCCCGCCATCGCGTGAGAGCGTGGCGCCGCCCATTTTCTCCCGATTTGGCTCATGCCCAGATCTCCCTCATGGCCTTGATATATTCCTCACGAATCTGCCGAGCATGGATGTGCTGGCCGCTTTCCACCAGCACCTGGCCCGCCACCGCCACGCTCTTCACCACGCCCCGGCCGGGACCAAAAACCCATCCATCCAGCGCCGCATCCCCCGCAAGGCCCAGCAGGTCGGGGTTGGTGGTGTCCAACTCCACCCAGTCGCAGCGCAGGCCGGGCGCAAGGCCGCCAATGGCCGCGCCGGCGGCCTGGGCGCCACCGGCCAGGGCAGCATCGAAAAGCTGCCGCGCAGGGTGGGGCGAGGCCTCGGAGGTTGCCACGGCGCGGAGTTGCAGCTTCAGCCGCTGGCTGGTCTCGAGTTGGCGCAACTCCTGCGCCGGATCGAGGCAGACCTGGCTGTCGCTGCCAATGCCCAGCCGGCCCCGCCATTGCGGCAGCCGAAAAATGCCATCGCCCAGCGAGGCCTCAGTCTGCGGACAAAGCCCGGCCACCGCGCCGCTCGCGGCCAGCCCCGCCACCTCGGCATCATCAAGATGGGTGGAATGGATGAAGACCCAGCGCGGGCCGGCAAAGCCATGGGCCAGCATCCAGGCGGCGGGCCGCAGGCCGGTCACGACCTCGCATTCCGCCACTTCGCGCTGCTGCTCGGCCAGATGCATGTGGATGGGCAGCGCGGGTTCGGCGGCGATGGCGGCGAGCATCTCGGGCGTCACGGCGCGCAGCGAATGCGGGGCGAAACCCAGCGCCAGCAGCGGGGAGGTGTGGCGGCGCAAATCGGCCATCATGGCCATATAGGTATCCAGATCATGCAGAAAGGGCCGCTGCCCGGGCAGCGGATCGGCAGCAAAAATCCCGCCATGGCGGTAGAGGCTGGGCAAGAGCGTCAGCCCGATGCCGGTGCGGGCGCTGGCGGCAATCTGGCGTAGGCCCATTTCTTCGCGCGTGGCATAGGGCGTGCCGTCAGCGCTGTGATGCAGGTAATGGAATTCGCAAAGATGGGTATAGCCGCGCTCCAGGCATTCCATCTGCATCTGCGCCGCCACCGCCTCGGCGCGGTCCGGGTTCATCCGGGCGACAACGGCGTACATCGCCTCCCGCCAGGTCCAGAAATTATCGGCCGTGGCGCTGCGCCGCTCGGCCCGGCCGGCCATGGCCCGCTGAAAGCTATGGCTGTGCAGATTGGGCATGCCGGGCAATACGAGGCCGAGGCGCCGCGCCACCCCAGGCGGCGCGCCGGGCTGCAATGCGGTGATGCTGCCGGCGGCATCGGCCTCGATCAGCACATCGCTGGCCCAGCCCGATGGCAACAGCGCCTGTTTTGCCCAGAATACGACCATGCGCCCCTCCGCCCCCTTCTCTAGCCGGCTTGCGCCCGCCGCGCGATGCATGGCGGGGCGAGCCTCCCCGATACGCCGCAGCCACCCCGCCCCCATCCTGCCCGCCCGATGCGGCGGTGCTTCGCTATGCCGTGAGACTCAGCCCTGCGCCCAGGCCACGCGGCTGAGATAGGTCTGCAAAAAGCTGCGAATGCGCGGCTCCGCCGCCTCGGAAAATATCGCTTGCGGCGTGCCGGTCTGCACCACCTGACCATGGTCGAGAAACACCACGCGATGCGCCAGCCCAGCCACGAAACCCATCTCATGGCTCACCACCAGCATGGTCGTGCCGCTGGCCGCGAGGTTGCGGATGACATCGAGCACCTCGGTGGTGAGTTCGGGGTCCAGCGCGGCGGTGGGTTCATCAAAGAGCAGCACCCGCGGCTCCATCGCCAGGCTGCGGGCGATGGCCACGCGCTGCTGCTGCCCGCCGGAGAGCGCCGCAGGCTTGCGCGCCGCCAGCGCGCCCAGCCCCACCTGGGCCAGCGCCGCCTCGGCTTTTTCTGCCGCCGCCGCCGCCGGCATTTTGCGCACCAGGCGCAGTGCGAGGGAGACATTGTCCCGGGCGGAGAGATGCGGCCAAAGATTGAACTGCTGGAACACCATGCCAATGGCGCCATCGCCGGGCTGGGTGGCGCGGCCCTCCACCTGCACGCTGCCGCCGGCAATCTCGTCCAGCCCGGCAATGCAGCGCAGCAATGAGGATTTGCCGGAACCCGACGGGCCGATGACGCCGATCACCTCGCCGGGCATCACGTCGAGGTCGATACCGCGCAGGATCTCGGTGCTACCCACGCGGCGTTGCAGGCCGCGCAGTTGAAGGATTGGGCTCATGCCGCGAGCGCCCTTTCAATCCGCCGCTCGGCCGCGCGTGCGCCCCAGGCGGTGAGTTCCGCCAGTGCCCAATAGACCAATGCCAGCACCAGCATGGTCTCAGCAAAGGCGAAAGTGGCGGTGCCCACGCCCTGCACCCTAAAGGTCAGCTCGGGCACGGTGATGATAGACAGCACGGCGGTTTCCTTGATGAGGATGACGCAGAGATTGGCCAGTGAAGGCAGCACGCCCAGCGCCATCACCGGCAGCATGATGCGCAGCACCGCCTGAAAACGGGAGAGCCCCAGCATGCGCGCCACCTCCAACTGCCCCGGCGGCACCGCCATGAAGCCGGCGCGAAACACCTCGGAGAAATAGGCAGCGCCATAAACCGAGAGCGCCAGCAGCCCCGCCGTTAGCGGTGCCAGATCAATGCCGATGAAGGGCCCACCAAAATAGAGCAAAAAGCACTGCACCAAAAACGGCGTGCCGCGCACCGCCTCCACCGCCATGCTCAGCGGCAGGGCCAAGGGCCATGGCGAGAAGAAGCGCAAGGCGCCAACCACAAACCCTCCGGCCATGCCGAGCGCGACCGAAGCAGTCCAAATAAACAACGTCACAGGCAGGCCCTGTGCCGTGGCGACCAGGCTATCCTGCAAGGCCTGCATCATGCCAGCCGCCCCCTGGCGAGCAGGGAGAGCGAGACATTGATGATAAGATAGATCGCCCCGCACAACGCATAGGAGGGCAAAGGCTCGAAGGTGCTCGATGCCAAGGCCTGGGCGCTGCGGGTGAGTTCCAAAATCCCCACCACCGAGATCAGCGAGGAGGCTTTCACGATCAGGATCGCCTCATTGATAATGGCCGGGCGCATGGCCTGTACGGCAATGGGCAGTTGAATGCGCAGCAATATCTGCCGGGGCGAAAGCCCCAGCAGCCGCGCCGCCTCCACCCCACCCTTGGGCACCAGGGCAAAGCCGCCACGCAGAATTTCACCCATATAGGCGGCACAGCACAGCCCCACCGTGCCCACGGCGGCCACAATGGCCGGCAGGTCTATGCCGATGAAGGGCAGCGCGTAATAGGCGAGCAGCAATTGTACCAACATTGGCACGCCGCGGAAAAAGCTGATGTAAACCGCCGCCCAAGTGCGCCCGCGCAGGCTCGCCACAGCAATCGGCACTCCCAGCGAGAAGCCGATGGCGATGCCAAGCGCGGAAATCCATATGGTCGCCCAGCTCGCTGCCATCATCGATGGCAGCGCCTCGGCCAGAAAATCCCAGCTCAGGCGTTGGCTTCCACCACCCGGGCCGGAACCTCAAAGCTCTGGCCGAACCATTTGGTCTGCAGCGCGGCCAGCCGGCCATCGCTGCGCATGGTGTCGATCACAGCATCGATGGCATCGATCAGCGGCGCGGTTTCGGCATCCTTGCGGCCCAGATAGCCGAAATATAGCGATGCACCGAAGGGCGGGTTCACCACCGAAAAAGCGCCGCGACGCTGCTGCGCCACATAGGCGAGATTGGGCAGCGAATTGGCGACGGCGACGACGCGCCCGGCGGCGAGGTCCGCATAGGCCTCGCTGAAGGACTGGTATTCGCGCACCTGGGTGTTGAAGTTCATCCGCGCGATATAGGCCTGCAACTGCGCGAGTTGGGCCGTTGCCTGGGCGGAGGCGACGGTCTTGCCGTTGATGTCCTCAGGCTTGCTGATCGTGCTGTCATTGCTGCGCTTGAGCAGCGCAACCGTGGCGTTCGCGATCGGGGCGGTGAAACGGTAGCGCTCCATCCGCGCACGGGTGATGGTGGCGGGGCCGGCCACAAGGTCAAAACGCCCTGCCTCCAGGCCCGGGAGAACACCCGGCCAGGGCAGGTCCTGGAAGCGAATGCGGAAGCCCAGCACCTGACCTACCACGGCGAAGAGTTCGCTGTTCATGCCCACCTGGCGACCGCCCTCGGTGAAATCAAAGGGGGCGAAATGGAGTTCGGTGGCGATCAGCAACTCGCCAGCGCGGCGCGCCTTGTCCAGGTTATTGGCCCGGGCACCGGCCAGCGGCGCGAGCACGGCGGCTGCGGCGAGGCCGGCGGCGCGGCGGGTGAGAAGGGGCTGTGTCATCATGCTCTCCGGATGTCGGTCCTGGCGGTTGACCTGTCAGGCCACGGGCATAGTTTGGACGTAATTGTCCAAGGATGCACCATGCCCCACCCAGTCGTCCAGAATACCCTGCCGGTGATCGACATGACCGGAGCGGATTTGCCTTCGGTGGCGGCAGAAATCCGGGCGGCCTGCACAGGGCCTGGGTTTTTCTATCTGCGCGGGCATGGTGTTGCGCCTCAGGTGATCGCGCAGGCGGCAGCGGCGGCCAGGCACTTCTTCCACCAGCCGCCGGAGGTCAAGCAATTGACCCGGGCCAATCTCGTCCATCGCGGCTGGCATGCCGCCGGCGGCGCGGTGATGGAGGGCGCGACCAAGCCCGACCTCAAGGAATTCTTCTCCATCGGCCTGGACCTGCCGGAGGATCACCCGGCGGTACTGGCCGGTGAAAAACTGCGCGGCCCCAATCAATGGCCGGCGGCGGTGCCCGAATTGCGCCCGGCCATGGAGGCCTATTTCGCCGCCATGGCGCGCTGCGGTGCGAGGCTGCTGGAGGCGGTGGCGCTCAGCCTGGACCTGCGGCAGGATTTCTTTGCGCCGCATTATACCCTGCCGTTGCAGCGCACCCAGGCGATCTTCTATCCGCCGCAGCCCCCCGATGACCATGATGGCTTCGGCGTTGCACCGCATACCGATTTCGGCTGCATCACCCTGCTCTGGCAGGATGACAGCGGGGGGTTGGAGGTGCGCGAGCGCAGCACGGGTGAATGGATCCCAGCCCCGCCCCTGCCCGGCACGCTGGTGGTCAATGTGGGGGATTTGCTGGGCCGCTGGAGCAATGACCGCTTCGCCAGCACACCGCACCGGGTGGTCAACCGCTCGGGCCATGAGCGGTTTTCCATCGCCACCTTCTATGACCCGAATTTCGCCGCCCCCATCGACCCGCGGGCGCTGGGTGCCACCGAGCCGCGCTATGAGGCCACCACCTGCGGCGCGCATATTCTGGGCCGCTTCGCGCAGGCTTTTTCCTACCGGAAGGGCGCCTGATGAACCCCCGCCTGCGCAACGCGCCCGCCATCCGCAGCCCGCGCGGCCTCACGCTGAACGCAAAGCATTGGTCCACCGAAGCACCGCTGCGCATGCTCATGAACAACCTCGATGATGAGGTGGCCGAAAGGCCGGGTGAGCTTGTGGTCTATGGTGGCATCGGCCGCGCGGCGCGGGACTGGAATTCCTATGACCGCATCGTGGAGACACTGAAGCGGCTGGAGGAGAACCAGACCTTGCTGGTGCAATCCGGCAAGCCGGTCGGTGTTTTCGAAACCCATGCCGATGCGCCGCGTGTGCTGATCGCCAATTCCAACCTCGTCCCCGCCTGGGCCAATTGGGAACATTTTTCCAAACTCGATCGTCTGGGCCTGATGATGTATGGCCAGATGACCGCCGGCTCATGGATCTATATCGGCACCCAGGGCATCGTGCAGGGCACTTATGAGACCTTTGTCGAGGCCGGGCGCCAGCATTTTGGTGGCAATCTGCGCGGCCGCTGGATACTCACCGGGGGCCTGGGCGGCATGGGTGGCGCCCAGCCCTTGGCCGGGGTTTTCGCCGGCGCCTCAGTGCTGGCGGTCGAGTGCCAGGCCAGCCGCATCGAGAAGCGGCTGGAAACCCGCTACCTTGATTATAAGGCGGATGATCTCGATACCGCGCTGGCGATGATCCGCAGCACCGATCGGCCGATCTCCGTCGGCCTGCTCGGCAATGCCGCAGAGGTCTTCCCCGAACTGGTGCGCCGCGGCGTGGTGCCCGATATCGTCACCGACCAGACCTCGGCGCATGACCCGGTGAATGGCTATCTGCCCGCCGGATGGTCCGTGGGCGAATGGGAGGCCAAGCGCGAGAGCGACCCCGCCGCCGTGGCCGCCGCTGCCAAAACATCCATGGTCGTGCATGTCCAGGCCATGCTCGATTTCCAGAAAATGGGCAGCGCCGTGCTCGACTATGGCAATAATATCCGCCAGGTCGCGCGCGATGAGGGGCTGGCCCGCGCCTTTGATTTTCCAGGCTTCGTGCCCGCCTATATCCGCCCGCTTTTCTGCCGCGGCATCGGCCCCTTCCGCTGGGCGGCACTCTCGGGTGACCCGGATGACATCCGCAAAACCGATGACAAGGTGCGCGAATTGATCCCCGATGATGCGCATCTGCACCAATGGCTGGACATGGCCCGCGCGCGCATCGCCTTCCAGGGCCTGCCGGCGCGGATCTGCTGGGTGGGGCTGGGGCAGCGGCACCGGCTGGGCCTCGCCTTCAATGAGATGGTGGCGCGGGGCGAAATAGGCCCCGTGGTGATCGGCCGCGACCATCTCGATAGTGGCTCCGTCGCCTCGCCCAACCGCGAGACCGAGGCGATGATGGATGGCTCGGATGCGGTATCCGATTGGCCGCTGCTCAATGCCCTGCTGAATTGCGCATCGGGCGCCACCTGGGTCAGCCTCCATCACGGCGGGGGCGTCGGCATGGGCTATTCGCAGCATTCTGGCATGGTGATTCTGGCCGATGGCACGGCAGAGGCCGCAAGGCGGCTCAAACGCGTGCTGTGGAACGACCCCGCCACCGGCGTGATGCGCCACGCCGATGCCGGCTATGACATGGCCCGCGATTGCGCCCGTGAGTTTGGCCTCGACCTACCCTCCCTGCCCTAAGGCCGAGAGGCCGTCTTTGTTTGCCTAAGGCCGCGCGGCCGTCTTTGTTTAGCGGTTGCAAAGCCGGCGCGGGGCTGCAAGCTGGCCCTATGATGCAGCAACCAGAGGTCACAACGCATGCGTGACGCCATCACCCCGGGCCGGGCCAGCCTCGACACCCTGCGAGCGGTGGGCGAGGGCAATAGGCTCGAACTCGCGCCAGGCTGGCAGCACGCCGTCCAGGCCAGCCATGCCAGCCTGGCCACGGCGCTGGCGAGCGGCGCGCCGCTCTATGGCGTCAACACCGGCTTCGGCAAGCTGGCGCAAACCTCCATCGCGCCCGCGGCCCTGGCGGCGCTGCAACTCAACCTGCTGCGCAGCCATGCTGCGGGGGTGGGCAAGAAACTCGCGCCGCGCATCGTCCGCCTTGTGCTGGCGCTCAAGGCGCTGAGCCTCGCGCGTGGCGCCTCCGGCGTGCGGCCGGAGGTAGTAGAGGCGCTGATCCTGCTGCTGAACGAGGATGTACTACCCATCATACCCTCGCGCGGTTCGGTCGGCGCCTCGGGCGATCTGGCACCGCTGGCCCATCTCGCGCTGGTGCTGGTGGGCGAGGGCCGCGCCCTGCTGCGCGGCGTGGAGGTGCCAGCGGCCGAGGCGCTGCGCCAGATCGGCCTGCCGCCGCTGGTGCTGGGGCCAAAGGAGGGGCTGGCGCTGCTCAATGGCACCCAGGTCTCCACCGCCATCGCCCTTGATGCGCTGTTTCGCGGCCGGCGGCTTTTCGCCACCGCGCTGATCGCCGCCGCACTGGCCACCGAGGGGCTGCGCGGCTCCGATACGCCCTTCGACCCGCGCATCCATGCATTGCGCGGCCAGCCGGGGCAAATTCGCGTGGCCGCAGCTTTGCGCGGGCTGATGGCGGGCAGCGCGATCCGCGAAAGCCACCGGGTGGATGACCCTCGGGTGCAGGACCCCTATTCCATCCGCTGCACGCCCCAGGTGCTGGGCGCCTGCCTCGATGCCTTCGACCATGCCGCCGCCATCCTGGAGCGTGAGGCGAATGCGGTGACCGACAACCCGCTGGTGGTGGACGGCGAGGTGCTCTCCGGCGGCAATTTCCATGCCGAGCCGGTGGGCTTCGCGGCTGACCACATGGCCCTCGCCCTGGCCGAGACAGGCGCAATCTCCGAGCGGCGGGTGGCGCTGCTGATCGACCCCGCCCTCTCCGGCCTGCCCGCCTTCCTGGTGCGCGATGGCGGGGTGAATTCGGGCTTCATGATCGCCCAGGTCACCGCCGCGGCGCTGGCGGCGGAAAATCGCCACCTCGCCAACCCCCGGGTGACCGACAGCCTGCCCACCTCGGCCAATCAGGAGGATCATGTGAGCATGGCCACCGGCGCGGCGCTGCGGCTGCGGCCGATGTATCGCAACCTGGCCGATATGCTGGCGATCGAACTGCTGGCGGCGGCCCAGGCGGTGGATTTCTGCCGGCCGCTGCGCAGTTCGGCCAGGCTGGAGGCGGCGCATGCGCTGGTGCGCAGCGTGGCGGGCTTTTGGGAGAGGGACCGGCTGATGGCCCCCGATATCGCCGCCGTCTCCGCCCTGGTGCGCGCCGGGCGCTTCTCAGCCTTGAGCGGAGAATTCTGAATGTTTGATGCAGTCTGGCTGAACTGCCACGCCGCCACCATGGCCGATGACGCGCTGGGGGTCATCGAAAATGCCGCGGTGGCGGTCAATGATGGCCGCATCGCCTGGGTGGGAAAGCTGGCCGCGCTGCCGCAAACGGCGGCGCAGGAATTCGACTGCGCCGGCGCCTGGTTGCTCCCGGGGCTGATCGATTGCCACACCCATCTGGTCTTCGGCGGCGACCGCGCGGGGGAATTCGAGCAGCGTCTGGGCGGGGCCAGCTATGAGGACATTGCCCGCGCCGGCGGGGGGATAATCTCCACCCTGCGCGCCACCCGCGCGGCCAGCGAGGCCGCGCTGAAGGCCTCCGCCCTGCCCCGCCTCGATGGCCTGCTGGCCGAAGGGGTGACCACCATCGAGATCAAATCCGGCTATGGTCTCGATACCGCCAATGAGTTGAAGCAATTGCGCGTCGCCCGCGCATTGGCCACCGAGCGGCGGGTGGATGTGCGCACCACCCTGCTGGCCGCCCATGCCACACCGCCGGAATATGCCGGCCGCCGGGGGGAATATGCCAAGGCCGTCGCCGAGCAGATCATTCCACTGGCCGCCGCAGAGGGGCTGGCCGATGCGGTGGATGCCTTCGCCGATTCCATCGGCTTCACCAATGAGGAAACCGCCTGGGTCTTTGCCGCCGCAAAAGCCGCCGGCCTGCCGGTGAAACTGCATGCCGACCAATTGACCGACCAAGGTGGCGCCGCCTTCGCCGCCGCCCATGGCGCGCTGAGCGCAGACCATCTCGAACGCGCCAATGTGCAGGGCCTGGCCGCCATGGCGGCAGCCGGCACGGTGGCCGTGCTGCTGCCCGGTGCCGCCTTCACCCTGCGCGAGACCGCCCATCCGGATGTGGCAGCCATGCGCCGGCTGGGGGTGCGCATGGCGCTCTCCACGGATTTGAACCCCGGCTCCTCCCCGGCGCGCTCGCTGCTGCTGATGCTCAACCTCGGCTGCACCCTCTTTCGCATGACCGTGCCCGAGGCGCTGCTGGGCGTGACCCGCCACGCGGCGGCGGCGCTGGGCCTGGCTGACCGTGGCGTTCTGGCGCCCGGGTTGCGGGCGGATTTTTCACTGTTTGCCATCAATCGCCCGGCGGATCTTTGCTACTGGATGGGGGCCAACCCTTGCCTTGGCCGGGCCATCGCAGGAGAGCCGGTATGAACGACATCAAAATTTTGCAGGCCTTCATGCATGAGCATCTGCCCCTCACCCGGATTTGGGGGGTGGAATTGCTGGCAGCCGAGGGCGGCCAGGCCTCCCTGCGCCTGCCTGCCAATGCTGATCTGCTGCGGCCGGGCAATACCATCTCAGGCCCCGTGCTGATGGGCCTGGCGGATATGGCATTCTGGGCCGCACTGCTCTCCACCAATGCCGGCCGCGACAACAGCGTGACCAGCAGCATGAATGTCAATTTTCTGGCCCCGGCCGGCCCGGGGCCGCTGGTGGCGCAGGCTCGCATGTTGAAGGCCGGCAAGCGGATGATCTATGGCGATATCCTGATCTTCGCCGAAGGCGCCGAAAAACCGGCCGCGCATATGACGACCCATTGGGTGGTGATTGCCTGACCTGCGCGCATGGGCTTCCAGCACGCCCGAGGCTTTGCTAAAGCCCGGCCAGCCGTAAAGGAACGTAGGTCATGAAACTCACCCGCAAGGTCAAGGAAATCCTCTCCTGGTATGAGAGCGACAATCCCGGCACCAAGGCCAACCTCGCCCGCATTCTGATGACCGGCAAGCTCGGTGGCACGGGGCGCATGGTCATCCTGCCGGTGGATCAGGGTTTCGAGCATGGCCCGGCGCGCAGCTTCGCCCCTAACCCCGCGGCCTATGACCCGCATTACCATTTCGAATTGGCGATCGAGGCCGGGCTGAACGCCTATGCCGCCCCGCTTGGGCCGATCGAGGCCGGCGCCGCCAGCTTTGCCGGCTGCATCCCGACCATCCTGAAGGTGAACAGCTCCAACAGCCTCTCCACCACCAAGGACCAGGCGGTGACGGCGACCGTGGCGGATGCCCTGCGCCTGGGCTGCTCGGCCATCGGCTTCACCATCTATCCCGGCAGCGAATACCAGTTCGAGATGATGGAAGAGCTGCGGGAAATGGCTGAAGAGGCCAAGAGCGTGGGCCTCGCCGTGGTGGTGTGGAGCTATCCGCGCGGCCCGATGCTGGACAAGGTGGACGAAACCGCCCTTGATATCGCAGCCTATGCCGCCCATATGGCCGCCCTGATGGGGGCGCATATCATCAAGGTGAAGCCGCCCACCGAGGCCATCTTCCTCGATGCAGCGAAGAAGACCTACCAGTCCCACCCCGTGGAAGTGAAGGACGCCGCCGCCCGCATCGCCCATATCGTCAAGGCCTGCTTCAATGGTCGGCGCCTGGTGGTGTTCTCGGGCGGTGAGGCCAAGGGTGCCGATGCGCTGCTGGGCGAGGTGCGCGCCATTCATGCCGGTGGCGGCAATGGCTCCATCGTTGGCCGCAACGCCTTCCAGCGGCCGAAGGAAGAGGCGCTGAAGCTGCTCTCCGACATTATCGACGTCTATAAGACCAAGGCCTGATCCAGAGCGCCGGCGGGGTAGACTACTCCGCCGGCCCTCTTGGTGCCTGGGGCTTTTCGCCCCGGCCGAGCAGCACCCGGGCCAATTGCCGCACGCCCTCGATCTGCTGGCGCAGCCACCCGCCGCGACTATAGGCCTCAGGGGTTCCGGGGGCGCCCGTGTGGGGGAAGGCATCACGGCGGAAATCCGCCGTGCCGAACACCCAGTCCCAGATCGGCAGCAACACCGCATAGTTCTTGCCTGAAGCGCCGATGCTGAGCACGCCATGATGCAGCCGGTGGAAGCGCGGGCTGACCAACAGCCTCTCCCCCAGCCATCCGAAATGAATGCGCGCATTGGCATGCGAGACGCTCTCCGCCAGGCGCAGCACCATCAAAATGATGGGAAATTGTCCCGGCGGCACGCCAAGCAGCACCGCGAGGCCGGCAAGCCAGGCCGCCGCCAGCACCTCATCGAACACATGGTTCCGGTCATCGGTCCAGAATGTCATATGCACCTGGGCGTGATGAATGGCATGCAGCGACCACCACCAGCGCCATTCATGCTGAAAGCGATGGCGCCAATATTCAAAGAAATCCAGCACCACGACATAGACAGCAAAGGCCAGCACGGGCGTCTCCCGCAGGCTGGGGAAGACGCCTTCCAGCGTCGGCGGAATCCAGCCGCTATCGGCCAGCAGCGCCTCCAGCCGCACCTGGGTGGCGGCAAAAAGCACAAAGCCCAGCAGCGGCAGCAGCCCCAGACGGGCCAGCAGCGTATAGACCACATCGGTGCGCACGGCCCGGGCAGATTGGCCGCGCTCCACCGGCCGCCAGGCCTCCAGCGGCCGGCAAATCACATAGACCACCCCCAGCTGCAGCAGGCCGAAGAGGAAAAAATCGAGCCATTCATAGCCATCCTCGGCCCATTCCATCAGGCCCAGATGATAGAGTGCCGGCTGCACCGCCCCCTCGAAGAGGAACGTGACAAGGCGCAGGTAATGATCCTCAAAGAATTCCATCACACGCCATCTGGCGGCAGCGGCCTGAAACAAAAGCCCCGGGCCTGCAATCCGCCGATCAGCGCATCGAAAATCCCGGCAAAGGGCTCCCGCCGGCTGCGCACGCCCCAATGCATCACCAGCACCTCGCCATCACGGATTTTATCCAGATTGCGCTGCAGCAGCGCAGCATTAGGGTGGGTTTCGCTGGCGAGTTCGTCGCCCAGAAAACCATTCGCCGTCCAACCCTGATGGCGCAGGCCGCAGGCGGTGGCCATGCGCCGGGCCTGAGGGGTCACGATGCCACCGGGTGCGCGCCAGAGCGGCAGCACGGTGGCGTCGGGCACCATGGCGCGCAAGGCCTCTATCGGGCGGGCCAGTTCGGCGCAGAGCGCGGCCTGGTCCAGCAGCTCAGCCCCTTCCTGGCGGCGGGAGGCATAGCGGGTGCGCCCCGGCCCGGCATCGCCGGCGAAATACCAGTGCCGCCAGGTGTGGCTGGCGAATACATGCCCCTCGGCCGCCCGGGCGCGCCAGAAGGCTGCCCAACTGGCATCGAGCGTGCGGTCCCCCCGGAAGCTCGGTTCCTGCGCCAGGAACAGGGTCGCACGCACTTCACGGCGGCGCAGCACCTCCGCAATCTGCTCGGCCTCACGCGACCAGCCGGTATCGATGGTGAGGTACAAGGTGCCGCCACGGCAGCTCTGCGCCAGCGCCGGTGATGCCAAAAGCCCGCCCAATAGGGCGCGGCGCAGCATCAGCGAAACGTCTCCACCCGAACCGGGGTGATGGTGAGGCTCGGCATATCCAGCCCCGCGCGGCGGCTGTTGCGGGTTGGCTGGACGCTGGGCCCCGGGGCCAGGCTGGGGGCCGCACTCATCACCGGCGGCACCGGCCGGTCGGCCGGGATTTCACCCTGGCGTGCCTGCAGCGGGCGCGGCAGCGGGCGGCTGCCCGAGACCGCGCCGGGCATGATCGCGGCAAAATCCGCCCGCATGCCATCGCGCCGCGGCATGACGAAGATGCCATGGGGGCTGCGGCCAACCCGAATTTGCTCCAGCGTGCCGGTGCGCGGGTCAAGCACGCCAACCCGGCCGAGCCAGCGCAGCGTCATCCAAAGCCGCCCATCGGGGTCAAAGGAAATGCAATCCGGCCCGCCGGGCACGTCAAAGCGGCGCTTGACCTCCAGCGTCTCGGCATCGACCTCCCAGAGCCCGGATTCCACCCGGGCGGTGGCATAGAGGCTGCGCCCATCGGGCGAGGGCACCACCACATGGGCGCCACGGCCAACAGAAAAGGCGCGCGAGACCGCCTTGGTCGTTGGGTCAAGCTGAACAAAGTCGGTGGAGCCCATCAGGCCGATGATCAGCCGGCCGCGATGCCAGATGATGCCGGCAGGCTCGGGCCCCACAGCGACGGTCCAGGCCGCCGCACGGGTGGACAAATCGATTGCAACAACCTCCCCAGTGCCCTGCAAGGTCACATAGACGAAGCGGCTATCGGGGCTGAAGGCGATATGGCTGGGCTTATCGGGCTGTTGCAGCCGCCCCAGCAGCGCCATGGTCCCGGCATCGTAGATATCCACCTGGTCACGGCGGAGGCTGGCGACGACGAGGTATTTGCCGTCCGGACTGTATTCCAGGTGATAGGGGTTGGAAACCCGCACACGGTTGCGCAGCTCACCGGTGCGCGGATCCAGGAAAATTAACTCATTGCCGCCGCTATCGCCCACCACCAGCGTGCTGCCATCGGGGGTGAGTACGGCATGATGCACCTCCCGCAGGGCCGGCATACGGCGCAGTTCAGACCGCTCCCGCGCATCCAGAACGGAGATCGAGGCATCGCCCGAATTCAGCACAAAAACCATATCGGCATTGGCCGGAACGGCCAGCGCCAGACAGAGCAGCATTGGATAGAAGGCGCGCCACATGAAGTTGGGACTCATCGAAGGGGGGACCTCCACAAACTACAGAGCGGCGGCCATGGCAAGACAGAGGGATTTATTCGGCAGGCATGAAGCCCAGAGACACGCCATTCATGCAATAGCGCTGGCCGGTGGGCGGCGGCCCATCGGGGAAGACATGGCCGAGATGGCCACCACAATGCGCACAATGCACCTCGGTGCGGGTCATAAAGAAGCTGCGATCGGTGGTGGTGGCCACCGCACCATCGATGGGCGCGAAGAAGCTGGGCCAGCCGGTGCCGCTCTCAAATTTGGTATCGGCCTGAAACAGCGCCGTGCCGCAGCCCGCACAGGTGAAGGTGCCGGCGCGCTTTTCATGGTTGAGCGGGCTGGTGCCGGCCCGCTCGGTGCCGTGCTCGCGCAGCACCCGGTAAGCATCGGGGCGGAGAATGGCGCGCCATTCGGCCTCGGTCTTGCTGAAAGGGAAGCTCTTCGGGGCGGGTTTGGCGCCGAACATCACGCGCTCTCCTTCAGGCGGTTCATGAAATTCTTGCGGAATTTGGCGACCTTGGGGCCCACCACCGCGCGGCAATAGCCCGACCAGGGGTTGAGGCGATAGTAATCCTGGTGTTCGGCCTCGCCCGGCCAATAGGTCTGCGGGCCGACCAATTCGGTCACCAGCGCGCCGCCCCAGAGTTTCAGCCCTTCAATTTCGGCCATCACCTCGCGCGCGATGCCCATCTGGGCATCATCTTGGGCGATGATGATGGAGCGGTATTGCGGGCCGACATCAGCACCCTGGCGGTCCTTCGTGGTCGGGTCGTGGATGGTGAAAAAGATCCGCAGGATATCGGTGTAGCTGACGACGGAGGGGTCGAAGACCACGCGCACCACCTCAGCATGGCCGGTGCGCTTGGCGCAGACCTGCTCATAGGTGGGATTCGCCTGATGGCCGCCGGCATAGCCGCTCTCCACCTCGATCACGCCTTGCAGTTCACGATAAACGGCATCGAGGCACCAGAAGCATCCGCCTCCCAGAATGGCGGTTTCGCGGGTGATGGTCATGGGCCTCTCCTTATCTGCGCTGAAGATGGCGGCGATATACCATATTGGCCAGATGGGGACGCCTCCAGGGATTTGCCGATAAGCCCGACTTGCCCATATGAACCCTACAAGGCGTGGACAGGAGGGCGCGTGGATCATCCCGGTTCAGACTGCGACATCCTGGTGGTGGGCGGGGGCGTGAACGGCGCGGGCATCGCCCGCGATGCGGCCGGGCGCGGCCACAAGGTGCTGCTGGTCGAGCGGGGAGATTTGGCACAGGCCACCTCCTCGGCCTCCTCCAAGCTGATCCATGGCGGGCTGCGCTATCTGGAGAATTACCAGTTCCGCCTGGTGCGCGAGGCGCTGGCCGAGCGTGAGGTGCTGCTGCGCATGGCGCCGCATATCATCTGGCCGCTGCGCTTTGTGCTGCCGCACCGGCCCCAGATGCGGCCGCGCTGGATGATCCGCGCCGGGCTGTTTCTCTATGATCATCTGGCCCGCCGCGCCACGCTGCCGGGGGCACAGGCGTTTCGCACCCATGGCCATGCCTTTGGCCAACCGCTCTGCCAGGCCCTCACCCACGCCTTCGCCTATTCCGATGCCTGGGTGGAGGATAGCCGGCTGGTGCTGCTCAATGCGCGTGATGCGGCGCAACGCGGCGCCGAGATCGCCACCCATACCAGCTTCACCCATGCCGCCCGTCAGCCCGGCTATTGGGAGGTAACCTTGAGCAATGGCCGCGCATTGCGGGCGCGGGCGGTGGTCAATGCCGCCGGCCCCTGGGTGGCCCAGGCGCTGGCCGCGGCCCATGCCAAGCCCGAGGGCGGCGTGCGGCTCATCCGTGGCAGCCATATTGTCGTGCCCCGGCTTTATGCCGGTGAGCAGGCCTATATCCTGCAGAATGACGACCGCCGGGTGGTCTTTGTCATTCCCTACGAACGCGATTTCTCGCTGATCGGCACGACCGATATGCCCCATACGGGCGATGCCGCCACCGCCACCTGCACGGCGGAGGAGGCGGCCTATCTTTGTGCCGCCGTCTCAGGGCAATTCCGCCAGCCGGTGAGCCCGGCCGATATCATCTGGCGCTATTCCGGCGTGCGGCCGCTCTTCGATGATGGTGCCGAGAATCCCTCGGCGGTGACGCGCGACTATGTGCTGAAGCTCGACCTCGCCGGGGCGCCGCTGCTCAATATCTATGGCGGCAAAATCACCACCTATCGCCGCCTGGCCGAGGAGGCGGTGGGGCTGGTGGGCGCGGCGCTGGGCCGCAAGGGCATGGCCTGGACGGGGGGTGCCATGCTGCCAGGCGGCGATCTGGGAGGCCTCAGCCTGGCCGGCTTCGAGGCTCAGATGGCCCGGCGCTACCCCTGGCTCCAAGGCCTTCCGCGCCTGGTGCGGACCCATGGTGGCGAGTTGGAGGCCATGCTGGGCGGCGCGCGTGGCCCGGCTGATATGGGCGAGAATTTTGGCGCGGGGCTGACATCACGCGAGATATCCTGGATGCGCGACCATGAATGGGCCCGCCACGCCGATGATGTGCTGTGGCGGCGCAGCAAGCTGGGCCTGCATCTCGATGCAAGGGCACAGGAGAGGGTAGCCGCGGCCTTAGGCTGATGCCTGACACGGTAGGAGCAAATTTCCATCACCACCTGCGCCGCGATTAACCGAACGGCAATTCCTCCATGCGCAAATTCCCTCATGGATCGAAAGGAATTTGACCATGACGCAGGAAGCGTTGGCGCATGGGCTTGCCCCGCAATCTCCCCTGGGCGGCCATGCCGCTTGGGTGGCGATGAGGTTCCGGCTGGAGAATGAAGGGGCGTTCTGCCAGATCCCCCCCCCAGCCACGCAGCACTCACTTCTCGATAGCTGGTCGGTCTGGCCCCTCTTCGGCAGCCGCTCCAAGACCGATAGCCTCAACGCGGCCTATGGCGCGGTGCTGGGGGGCATGGCCCATCAGCACGATGTCCATGTCCGGACCGGCATTGCCGATGATGCACAGCCCTTCCCGGCCGATATGCAACCTGGCCACGCGAAAACACCCGAGGAGGCGCTTTGGCTGGCGCCCGGCACCGGTCTTGATGGTCTGGCCGTTTGGACAAGCAGCCTCCAAGGCAGCGCCGATATTTTCATGAGCTGAAGCGGCGAGATCTGGGGCAGGCTTCCGCTCAGCCCCCTTTGCACTATCCTGACCACAACAAAGGTCCAGGATTCATGACGGAAGAAGCCACCACCCCCATCCTCACCCGCCAGGGCGCCATCGCCACCTTGCGGCTGAACCGGCCGCGCCATCTGAACCGGATCGAGCCCGATGATCTGCTGGCGCTGGGCAAATTGCTGGCCGAGGTGGAGGCCGACCACAGCCTTCGCGTGCTGGTCTTCACCGGCACCGGCCGCGCCTTTTCGGCCGGCTACCACCTGGGCGATCTTGCCAATCGGCCGGATGCCGCCGTGACCACCGGCGGGCCGCAACTCAGCTTCGAGGATGTGGCGAGCCTGCTGGAAAATCTGCGCGTGCCGGTGATCTGCCGGCTCAATGGCGGCGTCTATGGCGGCAGCACCGATCTCGCGCTGTGCTGCGATTTCCGCATCGGCGTGGACAGCATGGAAATGTTCATGCCCGCCGCCCGGCTCGGCATTCACTATTACCCCTCGGGCATGCTCCGTTACGCCTCCCGCCTGGGGCTGAACAACGCCAAGCGCCTGTTCCTGACCGCCGAGAAGCTCCAGGCGCCGGAACTCCTGGCCATTGGCTATATCACCCAGATGGTCCCGGCCGAGGGGCTCGATGCCGCGGTGGATGCGCTGGCCACGCGGCTGGCCGCCATGGCGCCGCTGGCCGTGCAGGGCATGAAGCGCGGCCTGAACGAAATCGCCCGCGGCGAATTCGACGCTGCGGCCTGCGCCGCCCGCGCCAAGGCCAGCCAGCAAAGCGAGGATGTGAAAGAGGGCCTCGCCGCCTTCCGCGAAAAGCGCGACCCTGTCTTCCAGGGCCGCTGAGCGGCCCAGCCCTTGTAGCGCCCCAGCCGCTTCGGCCATGCTCCCTCCCACAATGAGGGGCATGGATCACCGATGAAACTGTTCATGGCGGCGCTGCTGACCGAGACCAATACCTTCTCGCCCATCCCCACCGGCCATGGCGGCTTTCACGAGGCCAGCTATCGCCGCACCGGCGCCAGCCTGGAGGCGCCCGCCTGGGGCAATATCCCGCTCATTGCCTGGCGCCGGCTCGCGGCCGAACATGGGATCACCGTGGTCGAAAGCCTGACCGCCAATGCCCAGCCCTCCGGCACCACCATCCGTGCGGTGTATGAGGGGCTGCGCGACCTCATCCTGGCCGATCTCAAAGCCGCCGGGCCGGTCGAGATGGTGCTGCTCAACCTGCATGGCGCCATGGTGGCCGAGGGTTATGATGATTGCGAAAGCGATCTCGTCGCCCGGGCGCGGGCCATTGTCGGGCCGGACGCCATCATCGGCGTCGAACTCGACTTGCATTGCCACCTTGATGAGACGCTGCGCAGCCAGGCCAATATTATTATCACCTATAAGGAATACCCGCATATCGACATGACAGAGCGGGCCGAGGAGGTCTTCTCGCTCGCCCTGCGCGCCGCGCGGGGGGAGATCCGCCCGGTCATGGCCTATCACCGCCTGCGCATGATCAATATGTGGCACACCCCCATCGAGCCGATGAAATCCATCATCGCCAGCATGCAGGCCGAGGAAAAATCAGGCCAAATCCTCTCCCTCTCCTTCGCCCATGGCTTCCCCTGGGGCGATGTGCCGCATGTGGGCGCCGTGGTGCTCGCCGTGGCCGATGGCGATGCCGCCCATGCCCAAGCCACCGCCGAGCGCTGGGCAGGGCGCATCTGGGAGCTGCGCGAGACCACCCGCAAACGCTTCGACACCCCCGACCAGGCCATCGACATCGCGCTCGTCGGCCCCGGCCTGACGGTGGTCGCCGAAACATCGGACAATGCCGGCGGCGGCGCACCATCGGATTGCACGGCCATGCTGGCCGCCATGCTGCGCCGTGGCGTTCAAAACGCCGCCATCGGCGTCTTTTGGGACCCCGTTGCGGTCTCTTTCTGCCAGGAGGCCGGCGAGGGCGCGCGCTTCCCGCTGCGCCTGGGCGGCAAATGCGGCGTCATGTCGGGCAACCCGCTGGATCTGATGGTGCGCGTGCACCGCGTGATGGAAAGCCATGTGCAGACCGCACTCTCCGGCGGCGTGCGGCAATTGGGCCCTGCCGCCTGGGTGGAGGCTGAGGGCATTCACATCATCATCGGCTCAGAGCGCAATCAGGTCTTCAACCCAGATGCCTTCACCGGGCTGGGCTGCATGCTGGCCGATAAACGCCTGGTGGTGGTGAAGTCGAGCCAGCATTTCTACGCCGCCTTCGCCCCCATCGCCGCCCGGGTGCGCTATTGCGCCGCCGAGGCCGGCATCCTGCGGGACTTCGCCGCCATCCCCTATGAGCGGTTCACCGAACCCTATTGGCCGAAGGTGGAAAACCCCTTCGGCTGATTCAGCCCCGGCCGAACATCTTAGCAAAATCACCCGGGCCCAACCGCAGAAAGGTGGGCCGGCCATGCGAGCATGTGGCCGCGCGCGGGGTGGCTTCCATGGCGCGCAGCAGCGCATCCATCTCGGGCAGTGTCAGCCTTCGGCCAGCGCGCACGCTGCCATGGCAGGCCAGCCGGGCCACCGCCGCATCCAGCCGGCGGCCCAGCGCCGTCTCCTCGCCCCATTCCGCCAATTCCGCCGCCATGTCCGCCAGCAGGCCCTGCGGCTCGGGGTTGCCAAGCAGCGCCGGCAGGCTGCGCACCAGCAGCGCGCCACCGCCAAACCCCTCAATCTCCAGCCCCAGCCGGGACAGGGCATCGGCGGCCTCCAGCAGGCGGGCGGCGTCGGGGGCGGGCAATTCCACCACGGCGGGGATCAGCAGCGCCTGGGCGCGAACCTGGCCCTGGGTCAATTGCGCCGAAAGCCGCTCATGCGTCAGCCGCTCATGCGCGGCATGCTGGTCCACCAGCACCAAGGCACCATCCGGCGCCTCGGCCAAAATGTAGCATTCCAGCACCTGGGCTATGGCGCGGCCGAGTGGCCCGGCGGGCGGCGGGGCGGCAGCAAAGCCCATCGGCAAAGGCTGCGGCACCGCAGCCGGTGCGGGCGCCGATGCCGGCGGCAGCAACTCCAGCCCCACCTCGGCAAAGCCGCGCGGCGCAAAGCTGGCCGGCAGCGCAGCGGGGTGGGATTTTGCCTGCCATTGGAAGACAGGGCGTGCCCCTGCCTCCCCCGCGCCCACGCCCAAGGCGCCGCGCAGCGCCGAGATCAGCGCACCGCGCACCCCGGCAGCATCACGGAAGCGCAATTCGGTCTTCATCGGGTGGACATTCACATCCACCACCTCCGGCGGCACATCCAGATACAGCGCCGCCACAGGGTGGCGCCCCTGCTCCATCACATCACGAAAGGCCACGCGCAGCGCAGCGCGCAGCATGGGGTCGCGCACCGGGCGGCGATTGACCACCAGATGCTGCTCGGAAGCGGTGGCGCGGGAATGCGCGGGCTGGCCGATCAGGCCATAGATCGCAGGGTCCACCGCGCGGGCCACCGGCAGGGCGGCGGCGGCGAAGGCATTGCCCAGCACCGCCTTGATCCGCGCCTCGCGCTCCGCCACCGGCAGTTCCAGCACCGTCCTTCCATCGATGCTGGCGCGAAAAGCCACCTCCGGCCAGGCCAGCGCCAGGCGACGGATCACCTCAATGGCATGCTCGGCCTCGCTGCGCGGGCTGCGCAGAAATTTGCGCCGGGCCGGGGTGGCGAAGAATAAATCCGCCACCTCCACCCGGGTGCCGGGCGGCCCGGCAGCGGGAGAAACAACGCCCACCCGCCCGCCCTCCACTGCAATGGCATGGGCATCCGCCCCCGCCTGCCGCGCGGTGATGGTCAACCGAGCCACGGCGCCAATGCTGGGCAGGGCCTCGCCGCGAAAACCCAGCGTGGCGATCGCAAACAGCGTCGCCTCATTGGGCAGCTTGGAGGTGGCATGGCGTTGCACCGCGAGTGCAAGATCGGCCGCACTCATGCCGCGCCCGTCATCCTCGACGAGGATGCGGCCCATGCCGCCGCCCTCCAGTGTGACGGAGATTCGCCGCGCGCCGGCATCCAGCGCATTCTCCACCAACTCCTTCACCACGGCGGCCGGGCGCTCGACCACCTCGCCGGCGGCGATACGGTTGGCGGTGGTCTCGGGCAGGATGCGGATGGGGTTCATGCAGGGCGCGATTCGGCGCCTATCATAGTCTGGAATGCTTATTTGGTCCGCAGCTTTGCAATCTCGGCCTTCAGCGCCTCATTTTCGGCCCTGAGGGTATCCACCTCATTCACCGGCCGGCCCTGAAACGGGGTGAAGAGGCTCATGGCCCGCTCCATCATCGCCACATTGCGTTGGCCCAGCTCGGTCAGGTCAAAGGGCATATCAAAGGGTTTGAAGCCACCAATGGCCTGCTGCATGCTTGCGCGCCACTGCTCCTGCTGCTTGGCGAAGCCGCTCATGGCGAATTCCAGATAGCCCGGCACCAGCTGGCCCATATTATTGCCGTAAAACCCGATCATCTGCCGCAGGAAGCTCTCGGGCAGCAGGTTCTTCCCCTTCGCCTCCTCCTCCACAATGATCTGGGTGAGGACGGAGCGGGTGATGTCATCGCCGCTCTTGGCGTCATAGACCACGAAATCCCGCCCGGCGCGGATCATCGCCGCCAGATCCTCGAGCGTGACGTAACTGCTGCTTTCCGTGTTGTAGAGCCTGCGATTGGCGTATTTCTTCACCACCACCGGCTGGGCATTGGCCTGCGCATCCGGTGCGGTCTCAACCTTCTTGCTCTGTGACATCGATAGCCTTCCTCACACCCTCTGCCATCTGAGGATAGCACGTCTTTATCGTCCAGTGTCATGCTTTAGAAACTCCGGCTATATGACAACCCGTTGTGCACCGAATGTCTGGAATGAATGAAACCGCCCGCGGACCTGGACAGGCTGGCCGAGGATTGGATCACCCTCTGGCAGAGCGAATTGGCGGCCATGGCGGCCGACCCCGAATTGGCCGAGGCCTGGGCGGCCGCTGTGGCATTGGGCGCGGCCTGGTGGCGGGCGCAGGCGGCAGGGCTTGGCCGCATGCCGCCATGGCCGCCGGGCGGCGCGATGCCGGGCTTTCCCTTCGGCGGGCCTGCTGATGCCAACCCCTGGGCCCATGATGCGCCGGGGCCCTCGCCCGCTGGGGATGCATATGCTGGCCAGCAGCCTGCGCGCCATGGCGGCGATGACGCAGCCGCTCTCCTCCAGCGCCTGGCCGAATTGGAGCGGCGCCTGGCCGAGGTCGAGCACAGCCCAGGCGCAGGCAAGCCGAATCGCCCACGAACTCGCCGCCCTAAAAGCAAGCCCTGAGGCCTTCCGCGCCGCCATCCTGCAACGGCTCATCGCACAGGACAGGGCGATGCTGGCCGGCATCGCCGCCTATCGCCGCCACCCCCATACCCGGCAATTGCCCGAGCCCCCCATCCTGTGGCGTGAAGGCGCGGCGCGCGTGCTGGATTACGGCCATCCCCGGGACCCGGCGGTGCTCTTCGTCCCCAGCCTGATCAACCGCGCCCATGTGCTCGACCTCGATGAGGGTGCCAGCCTCATGCGCTGGCTGGCCGGCCAAGGTTTTCGTCCGCTGCTGCTCGATTGGGGCTGGCCCGGCCCCACCGAGCGGCGCTTCACCCTGACCGACCATGTGGCCGGCCGGCTGGACAGGGCGATGTCCGCAGTGCCGGGGCCGCTGGCGCTGGTGGGCTATTGCATGGGCGGGCTGCTGGCGCTGGCGGCGGCCCAGCGCCGGCCGGAAAAACTGTGCGGCCTGGGGCTGCTGGCCACGCCGTGGGATTTCCACACCGCTGGCACGCATCAGCCGCGCGCCATATCCGCCGCCCTGGTCGGCTTCGAGCCGATGCTGGACGCCCATGGCGCACTCAGCGTGGATGCGCTGCAAAGCCTCTTCGCCATGCTGGACCCTTTCAGCATCGCCGAAAAATTCCGCGCCTTCGCGCGGCTGGACCAGGCGGGCGCGCGGGCACACCGCTTCGTTGTGCTGGAGGATTGGCTGAATGATGGCGTGCCGCTGGCCGCCCCGGTGGCCCGCGAAACCCTGGCCGGCTGGTATGGCCGCAATGACACAGCGCGCGGCGAATGGCTGGTGGCGGGCCTGCCGGTGCGGCCGCAAGCCTATGCCGGGCCCGCCTTCATCGCCGTGCCCCGGCGCGACCGAATCGTGCCCCCCGCCTCCTCTCTGCCACTGGCCGCCATGCCCGGAGCCCGGGTGCATGTGGCGGCGGCGGGGCATATCGGCATGGTGGCGGGCGAGAATGCCGAGAGCGCAATGTGGCGTCCTTTACGAGACTGGTTGCGCGGCCTTTGAGCCGGGGCCACATTGGCCCTGATTTTCGGGAGAATTCCATGTCAGACATCGTCATCGCCTCCGCCGCCCGCACCCCGGTCGGCAGTTTCAACGGCGCCTTTGCCTCGCTCTCGGCGCATGCGCTGGGCACGGTGGCCATCCAGGCCGCCCTCGCCCGCGCGGGCGTGAAGGGCGAGGAGGTGGATGAGGTCATCATGGGCCAGATTCTCGCCGCCGGTGCGGGGCAGAACCCGGCCCGCCAGGCCAGCGTGAATGCCGGCATCCCGGTTGAACACACCGCCTTTGGCATCAACCAGCTTTGCGGCTCTGGCCTGCGCGCCGTGGCGCTGGCAGCGCAGCAGATCGCCAGCGGCGATGCCCGCATCATGGTCGCCGGCGGCCAGGAGAGCATGACCCAGGCACCGCATGCCCAGCAGCTGCGCGCCGGCCAGAAGATGGGCGATCTCGCCCTGATCGACACCATGCTCAAGGACGGGCTGATGGATGCCTTCCACGGCTATCACATGGGCACCACGGCCGAGAATGTGGCCGAGAAATTCCAGATCACCCGCGAGGAGCAGGATCACTTCGCCGCCCATAGCCAGCAAAAGGCGGGGGAGGCGATGAAGGCCGGCCGCTTCCGCGACGAGATCGCCCCCGTCACGGTGAAGACCCGCAAGGGCGACATCATCATCAGCGAGGATGAATATCCCCGCCCCGAGACCAACTTCGAGACCCTGCAAAAACTCCGCCCCGCCTTCTCCAAGACCGGCACGGTCACCGCCGGCAATGCCTCGGGCATCAATGATGGTGCGGCGGTGGCGGTGCTGATGAGCATGGCCGAGGCAGAAAAGCGCGGCATCACGCCGATGGCGCGCATCGTCTCCTGGGCAACGGCGGGGGTTGATCCCTCGATCATGGGCACGGGCCCGATCCCGGCCAGCCGCAAGGCCCTGGCCAAGGCCGGCTGGTCGATCGACAGCCTGGACCTGATCGAGGCGAACGAGGCCTTCGCCGCCCAGGCCATCGCGGTGAACAAGGATTTGGGCTGGGATACCACCCGGGTGAATGTGAATGGCGGCGCCATTGCCATTGGCCACCCCATCGGTGCCTCGGGTGCGCGGGTGCTGAACACGCTGCTGTTCGAAATGGCGCGGCGCGGTGCCAAGCGCGGCCTGGCCACGCTGTGCATTGGCGGGGGCATGGGCGTGGCGCTCTGCGTGGAGCGCGGCTGATCCAGCGCTGCTGATGCCAATCCAAGGGCCTTACGGCCCTTGGAAAGGGCTTTCCTTCTACCGCGGCGCCATCCGCAAAGCGCCATCAATGCGAATGGTCTCGCCATTGAGATAGGCGTTTTCCACAATATGCATAGCCAGCGCCGCGTATTCCTCCGGCCTGCCCAGCCGGGCCGGGTTGGGCACTGAGGCACCGAGCGACTGCTTCACATTATCCGGCAGCCTGGCCAGCATCGGCGTGTCCATGATGCCCGGCGCAATGGTGCAAACCCGGATGAGTTTCGACGCCAGATCCCGCGCCGCCACCAGCGCCATGCCGATCACCCCCGCCTTGGACGAAGCATAGGGGATCTGGCCGATCTGCCCCTCATAGCCGGCGATGGAGGCGGTGAGCACCACAACGCCCCGCTCGCCGGTCTCCAAGGGTTCGGTCCGCGCCATGGCGGCGGCGGCGAGGCGCAACGCGTTGAAGCTGCCGGTGAGGTTCACCTTGATGATCGCCTCATAATGCGCGAGCGAACCCGGGCTGCCATCCTTTTCCAGAATGCGCAGCGCACCGCCGCGCCCGGCGCAATGCACCAGCACGCGCACCGGCCCCAGGCTCTCGGCCAAATCCACCGCCGCCTTCATGCTGACCTCATCGGTCACATCGGCCACGGCAAAGGCGCCGCCCAATTCGGCCGCTATTTCGGCCCCCGGGCTGCTGGCCAGATCCACGATCACCACCCGCGCCCCTGCCGCCGCCAGCTTGCGGGCCGAGGCAAGGCCCAGCCCCGAGGCTCCGCCGGTGACGATCGCCACCGCATTTCGCACGTCCATGTGTCTCTCCCTTTGGTCCGGCAAGGCTAGGACGGCTTGACCGGCACGACCACCCTGGCAGGCTGGCCTGAAGAAAAGGAAACGCCATGCCATTGCTGGGCCAATGGGCCGCGCGCCAGCCCGAAAAGCCGGCCGCGATCTTCGCCGATAGCGGCGAGACAATCAGCTTCGCCAGCCTCAATGCCGCTGCCCACCAGGCCGCGCTATGGTTCATGGCTGAGGGCTATGCTCCCGGCGAGGGCATCGCCCTACTGCTGGAGAATGAGCCCGATTTCCTCGCCCTCTCCTATGGCGCCAAGCGCGCCGGGCTGATGGTGACGCCGCTATCGATCCATCTCCGCCCGCATGAGGTGGCCTATGTGCTGGAAGACAGCGGCGCGCGGCTGCTGATCTACGCCCCCCGGCTGGAAGCGCTCGCAGCACAGCTTCCCGCCACCATGCCGCGCATCACCACCCAGGCCGCACGCTACGCCATGGCCAGCGCAACCGGCGCCCTGCCAGAGAGGCCCATCGGCCGCGAATTCCTCTATTCCTCCGGCACCACCGGCCTGCCCAAGGGCATCCGCCGGCCGCTCATCGCGCATGAAAACCGCTTCAACCCGGAATTCGACATGAGCTGGAAGGGTTTTTATGGCTTTGATGAGAACACGGTCTATCTCTCGCCCGCGCCGCTCTACCACGCCGCCCCCAATCGCTACGTCCAGCGCACCATCGAGCATGGCGGCACCGCGGTCATCACCCGCAAATTCCTCGCCGAGCAATGCCTGGGCCTGATCGAGGCGCATCGCGTCACCCATAGCCAATGGGTACCCACCATGTTCGTGCGGCTGCTGGCCCTGCCGGAGGCGGTACGCGCCGCGCATGACCTCTCCAGCCACCGCTGCGCCATCCACGCCGCCGCGCCCTGCCCCATTCCGGTGAAGCGGGCGATGATCGATTGGTGGGGCCCGATCCTGCGTGAGTATTATGCCGGCAGCGAGGGCATCGGCACCTGCTTCATCGACAGCGCGGCCTGGCTGCAAAAACCCGGCAGCGTCGGCCGGCCGGCCTATGGCCGGGTGCATATTCTCGATGATGCCGGCGCCCCGCTGCCGCCGGGCGAGGTGGGCCGCATCTGGTTCGAGGGTGGTGCGCGCTTCTCCTACCACAATGCGCCCGAGAAGACCGCCGAGGCCTATAACGAACAAGGCTGGGCCACGCTGCATGATCTGGGCCATCTCGATGGTGATGGTTTTCTTTTCCTCTCAGACCGCAGGGCCGACCTCATCCTCTCCGGCGGGGTAAATATCTATCCGGCCGAAATCGAAACCGCCCTGGCCGAGCACCCGATGGTGGCCGATGTGGGGGTGATCGGCGTGGCCGATGCCGATTTCGGCGAGCGCCCCTGGGCCGTGGTGGTGGCCCGCCCGGGCCATAGCCCAGATGCCCAGGCGCTGCTGGCCCATGCCAAGGCGAGGCTGGCCGGCCCCAAGCAGCCACGCGGGGTGGAATTCGTTGATGAATTGCCGCGCAGCGAGGCCGGCAAGCTGCTGCGCCGCATGCTGAAGGAACGCTATCGCGGCCTCACACCCCCTGGGTGATATGATGCTATGCACTCCATAAATGTTTTTCGCCGATCAGCAGGGCCCGGGTGGACAGCCCCCCTGCCTTGGGCTATCCGATTTCTCGCGCCCAGATAGCTCAGTTGGTAGAGCATGCGACTGAAAATCGCAGTGTCGCTGGTTCGATTCCGGCTCTGGGCACCATATCCCTCATTACGCCTTTCCTAACGGGAGCTCGGGTGTTGCCTGGCCCCACCCCTTCTTTGCTGCGCTGGGTGGGGCTTTTCGTTCAAGGCCATACCACCTAGAGCTTCGCATGGCCGCTTGCAGCCACTCGGCCGCGACTGGCGTGCTTCGTGTGGCGCTGCACCTCCTTCAATATGCGCCAGCCCCCCAATGGCCATGATGCATTCGCCCTCGGCGCCAGCCCCAGCCAATCGAACAGAACCCATTTTCCGCAACCCATGGGCGGAGCAATGACCAAGGCCGGCCGGGCCGGGTGGCAATGATGGCTTGTCGGAAAACAGCCCGCAGCGCCTGGAGGAGGCTATTGGCAGCCCCCGGCGTGATACATGATAAGTACGATGAGGAAAGGTGAGAGTATCATCCCTGCAAATGGGAAATTTTTCAATGGACAACAATATTTGAAAAACAGAAACTCATAGCCTGCTCAATGAGCCGGAGCGAACGGAACAGCCTCCCAGACGTCAGGCCATTTTCAGGGGCCTAGGCTGTCCCTGCAGCTTAGGCTGGGCAGCCGGAGCCCCGGCCCGGGCGGCGCATTAGCGGCAACGGCGCAAAGTGCCGATATAGGCCTTGGCCTCAAGCCTGCCGGCCGCGTCGAAGGCAAGCTTGAACTGCGTCATGACGCGCAAGAGCAGCCCACCGGGTGATGCGGGGCTGTGATAGGGGAAGCCCCCGACGCTGCGCGGGTCATGCATCCACCCCGGCCAGGCGCGCAGCGCAGCAGCGACCTCGGGCCGGCAAAGCCCTTCGGCCGAAAGAACGTCGAGAGCTGTTTCAAGCTCAGGAAATACAGCGGGGTTTGCGCGGGGTATGATGGTACAATGAATGGGCAGGCCGATCCTCGGCGGGCGATCCTCATAGATGTCGAGCGTTGCGGATTGATAGGGCGTGAGGCGCGCCGCCAATTGGTCGGCATGGCGCAGCGGCGTGGCCAATGTTTCACCCCAGGGCGCGGTGAGCGCCTCGATCAGCCGCACTGGTGTTTCGGTTTTCGCATCCACGCGCAACCGGGCCGGCGAGCCCGGCCGCCCCACCAGAGCGCCGACGCTGCTGACAGTGACCTCCCTCCCTAGCCCGGCAAGAGCAGCCTCGGCCGCCAGCCGCATTCCCGGGCCCGGCAGCGCGCCTGTAGCCGCCAGGTAAGAGCGGTCGAGTTCGAGCAGCACCGGTTCCTCCGGCGACAACTCGCGGGTAACCATGAGGCAAGGCAGCGGGGTTTCCTCGACGAAGGCCGCTCGGTCAAATTCCAGCCAGACCTTGCTAGCGCCCGGCTCTTCATAGGGTGGATGGCGGTCAAGAATAGCGGCGGCGAGGCCCGGCACGGCAGCCCAGCCGGGCTTGAGAAGCAGCGCGGGATCAAGCGCCGAGTCGGGCTCGCGTCCGGCCAGGGAAGCAAGGCTGGATGGCACCGAAGCATCAGCGCATACGGAAAGATCAACCGGCGCGCCAGCCACGCCGAGCCGCACCTCCAAGCCGCCGTCGAGCGAAGGCAGGCGCAGCGCGAGGCGACGAAAGGCCAAGCGATCTTCGGACGAAACCAGCGTTTCCGGCACGCCATCCAGAATAAGGTCGAGGTCATAGGCAAAGCTGTGCGAATAGCGGGTTTGCCCGATATTGGCCGCAGCAGAGTTCCGCTCGGACGGCCATTCGCGTTCCAGCATCATGATCTCACCATCGGGTCGGTCGCTGCAAACCCCACCATCTTCAAGCCTGTAAGGATGAGCAAGACCTGCGCGGTTGCCATAGCCGCGATCTCCGCCAGCAGCCGTGCCTTGAAACCGTCATCGGCCCATGCCTTGGCGATGATACGCTCGGTATGGTCGAGCAGGGTTGCAGTTTCATTTATATCTAACTTAACCTTTCGACCCATTTTATGTTTTTACTGCTAGTAATGTTTACGAAGGCCGATATTTTACGCAGCGCAAATGTCTTGAATCAATATTTTCCAGCATTAGCGGCTGCTTTCTCCAAAGATTTTATGGCGGATTTTTTTGTGTGAATGATCGGGAGCATTATAGGTCATGAGAGTTTGGTCGGGCCTGGACTAACCATCAAATTGTTTACCGATTCCACCCCACCTACCCCCTACAACGGCGTCGAGCGCTTCATCAGAGATATCCGCGCTCGGCTTCGCGGGCAATACAACATGCAATTCGCCGGGCTTGTTTTCGTGGACCACAATCTTCACGCCAGCAGGCACCTCGATGCCCTCGGCAGCAGCAATTGCCGCGGGGTCCGCCAGCAACCGCGCCTTGAAATCGTCATCAGCCCATGCCTTGGCGATAATACGCTCGGCATGGGCATGCAGGCTTGCAGCTTCACTCATAAATAGCAGGTTCCTTGTTTTCAAACAGATGATGCTGCTCGAAGCAGCAAGCCGGGCTTCAGCCCACACCCGTCCAATAACGGTTTCCGCCGCCGCCCGTCACGTCCACGAGCTCGGAATCGGAGAGCTCTGCGCGCGGCTTCGCGGGCAGCACGACATGCAATTCGTCGGGCTTGTTCTCATGGACCACGATCTTCACGCCCGCAGGAACCGCGATGCCCTCGGCGGCAGCAACGGCCGCGGGGTCAGCCAAAAGCCGCGCCTTGAAGCCGTCATCGGCCCAGGCCTTGGCGATGATGCGCTCGGCATGGTCGCGCAGGACTGAGGTTTCGTTCATGTGAGACTTCACCTTTCCAAACTTAAATGTTTTTGAGATCAATCTCATTAACGAAAGCCAGGATCACAGGCAATACTCATTTCTCTCGTCACTATTTTTTCCGCCTAACATGAAAAAATGCCACGCTCACATTGGGGACAGCGCCGCCTCAGGTCTGGCCAAAGCCTGGATGAACGGGAGAGGTTTATCGGCGTTTGGCTGCCTCTATGCAGGGCGACGAGGGTGCCGACGGATACGGAGTGCGCGGTGTTGGAGGCACCGGTGGAGGATGCCGCCCGCACATCAAGGTCCCGCCGAGTGATCTTTCGCGCAGGATCTCCGCCATCTTCTGGCGTCACAGGAATGGAACGAAATGGCGCGCCTTGGCCGCAAAATTCGGGCCATGGCGGATGGTGGCTCAGAGCTTCATTCGATGCTCCCGCCCTGGCCTGTGGCAGCGCCTTCTCGCCAGGGCGCAGTCACGCGGGCAGGAGCTTGGCATGGCCTTTCTCGAGGACACCTCGATCTGGGCTGTTGCGATCAGGCAATGCTGCCGGGTCATATCAGACGGATTCTTGATACCGACACCGCCCGCTCGGTGCGACCCGGCAAGTCGCTTTGCCCGCCGCCCCCATGTGCAGAACCTGTCTGCCGCGCCATCGCTCCCTGTCGCTGGCTTGCTTGGCGTCTTTCTCGCCTTGTCGGCCCCGGGCCTGTCCCGCATCTGCCACGCCACCCACAGCGCGGCTTGAGCCAGCCCAGTCAGGCTGATGGCGAGAGGCGAATTGATCCCGTCAGGCATTGTTCTGGCCCTCCGAACCAAGGGCAGCGACAGCTGTGGATCGAGCATTTCTTTTAAAACATCTCGCCAAATCAGAGGCTCCCGGTAAGTCCCAAGCCATATTATGGGCCTGAGCCACTTGACTTTTCGTCGCCCGCCTCCGGGCATCCCCCTCCTTTGCTTATGGTTCTGTGTGCCTATGATGGCGAATGGCCTTTGCATCCTCCGTCTGCCCGCATGATTGCCCCAGCACCTGCGCCCTGGAGGTGGAGCTGCTCTCGCCCACCCAGATCGGCCGGGTGCGCGGCGCTGCCGATAACAGCTACACCGCCGGTGTCATCTGCGCCAAAGTCGCACGCTACGCCGAGCGGGTGCATCACCCGCAACGCCTGACCCAGCCGCTGCTGCGCAACGGGCCGCGCGGTTCGGGCCAATTCCGCGCCATCAGCTGGGATGAGGCGCTGGACCGCCTGGCCGGCGCCTTCACCGATGCCACCGCCAAACATGGCAGCGAATCGGTCTGGCCCTATTACTTCGCCGGCACAATGGGTCTGCTGCAGCGCGATGGCATCCACCGGCTGCGCCACGCCATGCGCTATTCCAGGCAGCAGAACACCATCTGCACCTCGATCATGGAATCAGCCACCATGGCCGCTCTGGGCAGCATTCGCGGCCCCGATGCGCGCGAAATGGCCGAGGCTGACCTGATCGTGATGTGGGGCGGCAATCCCGTCGCCACCCAGGTCAATGTCATGACCCATATCAGCCGGGCGCGGAAAGAGCGCGGCGCCAAGCTGGTGGTGATCGATCCCTATCGCAGCGGCACCGCCGTGGTGGCCGATATGCACCTCGCCCTCCGCCCGGGCACCGATGCGGCGCTGGCCTGCGCCGTGCTGCATATCGCCCTGCGCGATGGCCATGCCGACCATGCCTATATGGCCGAATTCACCGATTTCGGCCCCGATGTCGCAGCCCATCTCGCCAGCCATGGCCCGGAATGGGCGGCGGCCATCACCGGCCTCACCACAGCGCAGATCGAGGAATTCGCAGCACTCTATTGCCGGACCGAGCGCGCCTTCCTGCGCGTGGGCTATGGCTTCGCCCGCTCACGCGGTGGCGCGGCCGCGCTGCATGCCGTGCTCTGCCTGCCCAGCATCACCGGCAAATGGCGGCACAAGGGCGGCGGCGCGCTGTGGAACCAGCGCGCGATCTACCATTGGAACAAGACCCTGATCGAGGGGCTGGACGTGCTCGACCGCACCACCCGGGTGATGGATATGTCGCGCATCGGCGCCGTGCTCTGTGGCGAGGAGGCGGAGTTGCAGGGCGGCCCGCCGGTCACCGCCATGCTGATCCAGAACGTCAACCCGCTCGATGTGGCGCCCGATACCAACAAGGTGCGCCGTGGTTTCGCCCGCGAGGATCTCTTCGTCTGCGTCCATGAGCAATTCATGACGCCCACGGCCCTGCAGGCCGATCTTGTGCTGCCAGCCACCATGTTCCTCGAGCATGACGATGTCTACCAGGCCGGCGGCCATAGCCATATCCAGATCGGCCGCAAGCTGATCGCCCCACCGGGCGAGGCACGCTCCAACCACAGCCTGATCTGCGACCTCGCCCATCGCCTGGGCGCCACCCATCGTGGCTTTGGCATGAGCGAGATGGAGATGATCGACGAAACCCTGCGCGCCTCCGGCTGGCCCGAAGCGCGCGAGGTGATCGACCGCCGCTGGGTCGATCCCAGCCCAGCTTCGAGGAGAGCCATTTCCTCAACGGCTTCGGCCACCCCGATAAGCGCTTCCGCTTCAAGCCGAATTGGGCCGGCATCGGCCGCCTGGGCCATGTCATGACGCCCATGCCCGATCACCTCGACCGCATCGAGAACCCGACCGAGGCGCATCCCTTCCGCCTCATCACCTCACCCGCGCGGCAATTCCTCAATACGAGCTTTACCGAGACCCCGGGCTCGCGCAAACGCGAAGGCCGGCCCACCGCCCTGCTCAATGCCGAGGATGCCGCCCGCCTCGGTGCCACCCCAGGGGCCCGTCTGCGCCTGTTCAACAACCGCGGCGCGGTGGTGGTGCATGCCGAGATCGCCCAAGGCCAATTGCCGGGCACCGTGGTCGTCGAGGGCATCTGGCCGAGCGAATATTTCGAAACCGGCATTGGCATCAATGCCCTGACCAGCGACGAGCCAGCCCCCCCGCTCGGCGGCGCGGTGTTTCATGACACCGCCATCGCGCTTGAGGTGCTGGAAGCCAGCGCGCAAATGCCGATGGCCGCCGAATAGGGCGGCTCGGCTTAGCCGGACGGCGGCGCCGGGGTCAGCGGACCCTCAGCGCTGGGGGCGGGGCAGCCCGGCGTCAGCGCCGGGCCAGTGCTTCACCCCAACAGGGATACAACCTCCGGCAGCAGCGCCGGATTGCCCAGCGCCACCACATCGCCGCCGCTCTCAAAGCCGAGCTCACGGCCGGCCCAATCCGTCAGGCAACCGCCAGCGCCGGCCACCACGGGCTGCAACGCCGCCCAATCCCAGGGCTTGAGCGTGCCCTCGCACACCACATCGAGGCTGCCGAGCGCGACCAGACCATAGCCATAGGCATCACCGCCCCAGGTCGCTCGCTTGCAGGCGCCACGCAGCCGCTCAAACCCCGCCAATTGCCCGGCGGCGAAAATATCAGGCGCTGTGCAACCCAATTCAGCCTCGGCCAGCGCGGCGCAGGGCCGCGCGCCCACGACACCACCAAAGGGGCCAGAAAATCGCGTCCGCTGCCCGGTCACACCCACCCAGCGCTCGCGCGTGGCGGGCTGGTCGATAATACCCAGCACAGGGCGGCCGCGATGCATCAGCGATATCAACGTGGTGAAGAGCGGCCGGCCAGTGATGAAGGCACGGGTGCCATCAATCGGGTCAAGCAGCCACACCCATTCGGCATCGGCGCGATCGGCGCCGAATTCCTCGCCCCAAATGCCATGTTCGGGGAAGCGAGCGGCCAAGAACGCGCGCAGCTTGATTTCCGCGCCGCGATCAGCCTCGGTCACCGGCGAGGCATCAGCCTTGCCATCCACCGCGATGCCCGAGCGGAAAAACGGCAGGATAAAGCGCCCGGCAATATCCGCAGCCTCCTCCGCCGCCGCGACAAGCTCGGGCGCGATCAGGGCAGCGGCACCGGGTTGGCGGCCAGGCTGCGCAGATAGGCAATGACATCGGCGCGTTGCTGGGGGTTGGCGAGGCCAGCAAAGGCCATGCGGGTGCCGGGCATGGCGCGGGCCGGAGCATTGATGAAGGCGTTCAGCTCTTCATAGCCCCATGGCTTGCCGGCCCGGGCGATATTGGCGGCGGAGTAGTTGAAGCCGGCCGCCTGAGCATGGTTTTTGCCCACAATGCCATAAAGGTTGGGGCCCACACCGGACCGGCCGCCCTCATTGAAGGAATGGCAGGAGGAGCAGTTGCGGCTCGCCAATTGGCGGCCATTATCGACATTGGCGGCTGCCAGCATCGGGCCAATCGGCTCCAGCGCCGGGGGGGCCGCGGCGGCGGGTGCCGCGGCCGGCGCCGCCACCTGGCCAATCTGGATCGCGCTGCGCTCAAGCTTATGCGGGTGGACGATAAGCTCGGCCAGCAGGCCGGCCCCCATGAAGGCCACGCCAGCCACGAGGGGCGCGGCGAAGAGCTTGTTCAGTTCAAGATCGGCCATCGGGAAGCATCAACCTCATGTTTATTATGCCACCCAAGCCCCGGCACGGTTTGCGCCTGGGCAATGGGCGGCTTATGACGCGGCGCACCATATAGGCGCCGCCGCGCGCCTTCAACCGCCAGGGGCCGGCCTTCGTGAATCCAATCATCATCATTCCCGCGCGCATGGGCAGCACCCGCCTTCCGGGCAAGCCGCTGGCGCTCATCCATGGCCGGCCCATGGTCGTGCATGTGATGGACCGCGCGCGCGAGGCCGGCATCGGCCCTGTGGCGGTGGCGGCCGCTGAGCCCGAGATTCTCGCCGCCGTGCGCGAGGCCGGCGGCACCGCAGTGCTGGTGGCCGATGACGTGGCCTCAGGCACCGACCGGGTAAAACTCGCCCTCGACCAGCTGGACCCGGCGGGCCGCCATGATGTGGTGGTCAATCTGCAAGGCGATTTCCCCACCCTCGCGCCTGGGTTGCTGCGCGCCGTGCTGCTGCCGCTCGCAGATCACAGCGTGGATATAGGCTCGCTCGTCACCCCCATCGCCGATGCGCATGAGGCGGCGACGGAAAGCTTCGTGAAATGCGCCTGTGCCTTCCTGGGCGAGGCGGAGGTCGCCCCCGCGCTTTATTTCTCCCGCACCGCCATCCCCTGGGGTGCGGGACCGCTTTGGCATCATATCGGCGTCTATGCCTATCGCCGCGCGGCACTGGCCCGCTTCGTATCCCTCCCCCCCAGCCAATTGGAACTGCGGGAGAAGCTGGAACAGTTGCGCGCGCTGGAGGATGGCATGCGCATTGCCGTCGCCCGCGTGCCGCATGGCCCCTTTGGCGTTGACACAGCCGAGGACCTTGCCCGCGCCCGTGACATTCTGAAAGACTGATTCCCATGCCGATCATCGCCTTCCAGGGCTTCCTGGGCGCCTATTCCGACCTCGCCTGCCGCCATGCCTTCCCCGGCTGGACCACCCTGCCCTGCGCCAGCTTCGAAGCCGCCATGCAGGCGGTGCGCGAGAACCGCGCCGAACTCGCCATGCTGCCCTGCGAGAATTCGCTGGCCGGGCGGGTGCCGGATATCCATCGCCTGCTGCCCGATTCGGGCCTGCATGTGGTGGGCGAGCATTTCGAGCGGGTGGAGCATTGCCTCCTCGCCCCGCATGGCACCACCGAAGCCACCCTCAAACGCGCCCATTCCCACCCCATGGCGCTGGGCCAGGTGCTGAATATCCTCAAGGAGCTGAATCTGGAGGGCGTGATCGAGGCCGATACCGCCGGCGCCGCCGCCCTCATCGCCGAGCGCGGCGGGGTGGAGGATGCGGCCATCGCGAGTTCGCTGGCCGCCGAGGTCTATGGCCTGAAAATCCTGCGCCACAATGTCGAGGATGCCGAACACAATACCACCCGCTTCTACGTCATGGCGCGCGAGCCGCGGCTGCCGCCGGTGGATGCAAAACACTGCGTCACCAGCTTCGTCTTCCGGGTGCGCTCCATCCCCGCCGCGCTGTACAAGGCGCTGGGGGGCTTTGCGACCAATGGCGTGAACCTCACCAAGCTCGAATCCTACATGATGGATGGCCGCTTCACCGCCACCCAATTCCTCTGCGACGCCGATGGCCATCCTGGTGAACCCGGCATGGCACGCGCGCTGGAGGAGCTGCGCTTCTTTGCCGAGCTGCGGATACTCGGCACTTATGTGGCGCATCCCTATCGAATCCAGAACGAAAGCAATTGAACGGCTTGACCCGAAGCCGTTGCGCTTGGCAATTCTATGCCATGGGCGGAATGGCGACGGTTTTTTCGGTGATGGTGGCGCTGGCGATGCCGGTTGCGGCGCTCGCACAATCCGCGCTCGGCCAGCCGGTGACGGTGCCGCCGCCGCGCCCCGCCGCCACACAGCCTGCAACGGCGGCAGCCCCCGCAACCTCCTCTGGCCAGGCCCAGGCCACCCCGCCCCGCAGCGCTCCGGCAGAAACCCGCCCACGCGCCGCCGCCACAACCACCCGACCATCGAATACCCAAGCCAAGCCAAACACCGCACAACGCCCGCCAGCCCCACGCCGCGCAGCCCCGACCCCGGTGGTAGCCCCGGCCGCGCCAGCCGCCGCCGCCCCAGCCCCCACGCCGGAACCGCCAGCACCCGAACCCACTCAGGGCTCGGCCACCGGCCTGCCCTTGCCGCGCTTTGTGCCGCTACGCTCGGATAGGGTGAATTTGCGCGTTGGCCCCGATACCCGCTTTCCCATCGAATGGCGCTATGAGCGGCGCGACCTGCCGGTGCAGATCATCCGCGAGCATGAGCAATGGCGCCGCATCCGCGATATTGATGGCACCGAGGGCTGGGTGCACCAATCCAACCTCACCCCCAATCGCCGCACCTTTCTGGTGCGCAGCAATCCCGCCGGCGAGGTGGTGATGCGCCGTCGCCCTGAGGCCGAGGCCCAGCCGGTGGCCCGCCTGCGCGCCGGCGTCATCGGCCGCCTGCGCGCCTGCGAGCAGAACAGCGCATGGTGCGAGGTGCAGGCCCAGGACAGCCGTGGCTTTGTCATGCGCAGCGATATTTTCGGCGTGATGCCCACCGAAAAGGTGGAATAGGCCGCCCCAGTCAGCCCTTGTTGAATTCTGGCGCGGTCTTCAGCGCCTCGGTGGTGTCGAAATCACGCAGCACCGCATCATCGGGCATTTCAACCTCCACGAGGCGGTCAGCATGCAGGGCGGCGATGTGGCGGGCGCCCACATCCCCGGTCACCGCCATCATGGTGGGCACAAATTCCCGCGCCCAGAGCATCGGATTGCCCTGCTTGCCGCGAAAGCTGGGCTGCACAATGGCGCGGCCCTCCTCAGGGTCGAAGGCGGCCAGCAGCCGATCCATCATCGCCCCCGAAACCAGCGGCATATCGCCCAGGCAGACCAAAACCCCATCGCTCTCCGCTGGCAGCGCGGCCAGGCCGGATTTGAGGCTGGCGGATAGGCCTTGGGCAAAATCCTCGGCATGGGCGAAAATCACCCCCCGCCCGGCCAGCGCCTCCTCCACCCTCTCCCGTTCATGCCCGGTCACCACAATCACCGGCCGGGCCTGGCTGGCCAGCGCCTGATCCACCACCCGCGCGACCATGGCGATGCCCTTATTGTCATTCACCAGCAGCTTGTTCAGCGGCGCCATGCGGCGTGAGCGCCCGGCAGCCAGCACCAAGGCCGCCACCTGGCGGGCCCGGCGCGGCGCATGCGCCGGCGGCGGTGTCAGCGGTGCTTTTTCCCGCGGCAGCGGCCTCACCTCGATTTCCTTCAGCAGCCCGCCAACACCCATGCCCATCACGTCACGGGCGCTGACCTGCAGCCCGGCAAAGATGCGCGCCAGCACCCAGTCAAAGCCATTGAGCTTGGGGCTGCGGGCACAGCCGGGCAGCACCAGCGCCGGGATATCACCAATGCCGCCCAGGCAGATCAAATTGCCAGGATCCACCGGCATGCCGAAATGGCTGATGGCGCCGCCCGCGCGGATGATCGCCGCCGGCCCCACATCCCGCCGGTCCACCACCGCCGAAGCCCCGGCGATCAACAGCAACTCCGCCCCCTGCTTGCGCAGCCGCCCCAGCGCATCGGCGATGGCCGGCGTCTCATGGCGCACCCGCTCCACCGGCAGCATGGAGCCATTGAGGGCGGCGATACGCGCGCCAGTCACCTCGGCAGCACCCTCCATGGCGCTTTCCTTCACGCCGGGCAATTCGCTGATCACCAGGCCCACCCGCAACGGCTTGAGCGGTGCGATCCGCAGCAGCGGCGCGCTGAGCGATTTCACCATCGCCTCAGCCAATGCCAGCACCACGCCGGGCACGGCGAAGGGAATGATCTTGATCGTCGCCAGCATTTCGCGCGCCGTGACCAGCGTGTGGTTGGGCAGGGTGGCGATGGTGATGCTCTCATCAAGCGCGTTCAGCCGGTCAATCGCCACCGTATCCAACACCAGCAGCCCGCGCGCATCGGCCAGGATATTGACCCGCCCGGTGGCCGCACGGCTCTTGGCCAGCAGCGGCACCATGAGGGCCTGGGCCAACCGCTCAGCCGCCTCATCCTCCGGCACATCGCCAGGCTGCATGCTGGCGGCGATCACCTCGCGGATCTGCGCCGCGCGCAGCGCCTGCAACTCGCCCTCCTGCAGCACGCTGCCCTTTTTGATCACCCTCCCCGGCAGGCGGATGGTATGCGCCAGCACCGCACCGCGGGCTTCCTCCAGGGGGGTGGGGCCGAATTTCATCCGCGCGAGGCCAGGGCCGCGCCCCGGCGGGTGGCCACGATTTCGGCGATGATGGACAGCCCAATCTCAGCCGCCGTCACCGCCTTGATGTCCAGGCCGATCGGCGCCCGAATCCGCGCCATCGCCTCGGCGCCATGGCCCAGCTCGGCCAGCCGCTCCAGCCGCTTCGCATGCGTCCGACGGCTGCCCAGCGCGCCGATATAGAAGGCCGGGCTACGCAGCGCTGCATCCAGCGCCGGGTCGTCAATCTTCGGGTCGTGGGTGAGGGTGACAATGGCGGTGCGGGTATCAGGCACCAATTCCGCCATCGCGTCATCCGGCCATTCATGATTGATATCCACGCCGGGCAGCCGTTCCGCAGTGGCGAAGGCGCGGCGTGGGTCGATCACGGTGATGGCAAAGCCCAACCCCGCCGCCATGGGCAGCATCGCCTGGGCCGCATGCACCGCCCCCACAATCAACAGCCGCAGCGGCGGATTGTGCGGGTGAATGAACCAATCCTCGAAGAGCGCGGTCTTATCCGCCTCAATCGCCGCGGCGGCGGCCTGGGCCAGCCCCTCGGGCATCGCATCATCGGGGGCCAGCAGCTGCGCGCCGCCCGGCAATTGGGTGCACAGCGCCACCGGGCGCTTCGCCGCCTGCGCCGCCTGCAGCCTGGCGAGGAATTCCGGGGTCAACCGAGTTTCTCCAAAAACACCTTCAGCTTGCCGCCGCAGGCCAGGCCCACTTCCCAGGCTGCCTCATCGGAAATGCCGAAATCCAGCAATTGCGGCTGGCCGCTCTGCATGGTCGCGGCAGCGGCCTCGGCCACCGCCCCCTCAATGCAGCCGCCCGAGACCGAACCCGCCATATGCCCCGCATCGGAGACAATAAAGCGTGACCCCGCCGGCCGAGGCGAGGAGCCCCAGGTCTCCACCACGGTGGCGATGGCCACCCGCTCACCCTGCGCACGCCATCCGGCGGCCACGGCCAATAGATCCTCGCTCATGCCACTCTCCGATGCGGATCGCTGAGCGCTTCAACCAGCTCGCGCAGCGAATTCAGGTTATGCACCGGACGGAACTCATGGACATGCGGCAGCATCGCCCGGATGCCCTGAGACTTCGGTTGGAAGCCCGAGAAACGCAAGAGCGGATTAAGCCAGATCAGCCGCCGGCAGGAATGCTGCAAACGCTCGGTTGCCTCGGCCAGCCCCGCCGCGCCATCACGGTCCAGCCCATCGGTGATCAGCAGCACCACCGCCCCCTGGCCCAGCACCCGGCGCGACCATTCCTTGTTGAATTTCTCCAACGCCTCGCCAATGCGCGTCCCGCCGGACCAATCGGGCACGAGATGGGCAATCATTTCAAACGCCGCCTCGGCATCGCGATGCTTGAGTTGGCGGGTGATATTGGTCAGCCGCGTGCCGAACAGAAACGCCGCCACCCGGTCCCGGTCATTGGTCACCGCATGCAGGAAATGCAGCAGCACCTGGGCATAGCGGGCCATCGAGCCGGAAATATCGCAAATCGCGACCAGGGGCGGCGGCCGCACCACCCGGCGGCGCCGGGCAATGGTCACAATCTCGCCACCCGTGCGCAGCGAGCGCCGCAAGGTCGCCCGCAAATCCACCCGCGGGCCATAGGGATCAGGCCGGTAGCGCCTGGTGCGCCTGGCATCCAAAGGCAGCCGCAGCTTGCGAATCTCGGCCCGGGCAAAGGCGATCTCGGCCGCACTCATCGCCTCAAAATCCATCGCCTGCAGCCGCTCACGCTCACTGACCGACATCGCCATGTCGAGCAGCGGCGGCGGTTCCTCCATCTCCTTGGGCGGCGGCGGGCGATCGCGCGCCATTGCCTCGGCCAGGCGCCGGCTGCCGGGGCGCTGCTTCTCCTCCGGCTTGAAACCATCGAGCATTGCCATCGCGGCGGCATGCCGGCTGGCCTCCGGATCACGCCAGAATATGTTGAAGGCGGCATCGAAGATCTCGGCATGCTCGTGGCGATGCACCATCACCGCCCGCAAACCGGCCTGCACCTCCCGCCGCTCGCCAATATCAATGCAGGACAGGGCCTGCGCCGCCGCCATCACCTCGGCCGTGCCAAGCGGCAGGCCCGCCCGGCGCAGCAACCGCGCGAAGGAGAGGAGATTGGCCGCCAGCGCCGTCACGCGCACCAACCCCATGCCATCACAACCCTATCCCCACAGCGCGTCATGCCGCGCTGCGGGCCTCGTCCACCAGCCTTGCGGCCTCGGCACCGCGGAGTTTGGCGATGTCATCTTGGTATTTCAGCAGCACGCCGAGGGTCTCATCCACCGCGGTGGGTTCCAGTTCACTGGCATCGAGGGCCTTGAGCGCATTCGCCCAATCAATGGTCTCGGCCACGCCCGGCAGTTTGAAATAATCGCCGGCGCGCAGCTTCTGCACAAAGGCCACCACCTGAGCGGAGAGGCGTTCGGGCACATCGGGCGCGCGCAGCGCCAGAATCGCCCTTTCGCGCGCCGCATCGGGGTAATCCACCCATTGGTAGAGGCAGCGACGCCGAATGGCATCATGCACCTCGCGCGTGCGGTTGGAGGTGATGATCACCACCGGCGGGGTCGCGGCCTTCACCGTGCCCAATTCGGGAATGGTGAGCTGAAAATCGGCCAGAAGTTCCAGCAGGAAGGCCTCGAAGGGCTCATCCGCGCGATCCAGCTCGTCGATCAGCAACACGCTGGGTGGGCCGGAAATGGCGGCCAGCAGCGGCCGCTCCTGCAGAAATTCGCGAGCATAGATATCGGGACGCGCGCCGCCCTCGGCCATGCGGATAGCCATGAGTTGCTTGGCCGCATTCCATTCATAGGCGGCGGCCGAAAGGTCGAGCCCATCATAGCATTGCAGCCGCACCAGCGGCCGGCCCAGCCCGGCCGAAAGCACCTTGGCGATCTCCGTCTTGCCCGTGCCCGGCTCGCCTTCCAGAAATAGCGGCCGTTGCATGGCAAGCGACAGATGCACCGTGGTGGCCAGCGCCCGGTCAGCCACATAACCGCCAGCGGCCAGCAGGCCCTGGGTGTCGCTGACGCTCACTGGAAGAAAAACAGCATGAAGAGAATGGGCAGCCACAGCGCCAAGCCAATCCAGACCAGAATCGGCAGGCCGAGGAACTCACTGGGAATGAGCGCAAAGATGGAAATCGCCCCAGCCGGCGGCAGCGGCTGCGGGTTGAGGCTCACGGCAGCCCCCGGCTCAGCATCCGCCACAGGTGCCGGCGTCAGGCTGGCCGCAAAACGGTCAAAGAACTGGTCCGAGATCTGCTTGGCGGTGGCATCGATCAGCCGGCCGCCGAGCTGCGCCATCTTGCCGCCGACCTGCGCCTTGAAGGTATAGGTCAGCAGCGTCTCAGACGGCCCGGTGGATTTTAGCGAGACATCCGCGCCACCCTTGGCAAAACCCATCGCCCCGGCATTGCCCTCGCCCGAGATGGTGTAGCTCTCCGGCGCATTCACATTCTCAAGCTTCACCTTGGCCGAAATGCGCGCTGCCATTGGCCCGATCTTGAGCGCCAGCCGGGCCGTGAGGTCGGTCTCGCTCACCTTCTCCACCGACTCGCAGCCGGGGATGGAGGCCTGCAGCACCGCGGGGTCGTTCAGCGCGGCCCAAACGGTGTCGCGCGGCGCCGGGATGAGGCGTTCGCCATGCATCTCCATCTGTGTATCTCCATTGGATGAGTTGGTTTTAACCCGGATAGCGCACCAGGGTCGAGCCGCCCAGGTGAGACATCCGGACGTTGAGGATGCAAGACGCCTGGAAACGGCCCGCTCCGGCCTGTATCTGGGCCTTGGGCCACCAATGGCCAGGGAGGGGCCGGGTTGCGGGTCATATTGCCTTTGCTGCTGCTGCCGAGCGGGCCGGCCATGGCCGCGGGGCTGGATGGCGCAACCCTGTCGCTGGCCTGGGTGCTGCCTTTTGCCGGGTTGCTGCTCAGCATCGCCATCCTGCCGCTGCTCTGGCCGCGCCTCTGGCACCGCCATTATGGCAAGCTGGCATTGGGCTGGGCCGGGCTGCTGCTGCTGCCCATGGCAGCCCTGATGGGGCCGGCGGGGGTAGCGGCCCAGTTGCTGCACATCGCCTTGCAGGAATACCTGCCCTTCATCGCCCTGCTGCTCGCCCTCTACACCACCGGCGGCGGTGTGCTGATGACTGGCAGCCTGGTTGGCACCCCCGCCACCAACACCGCCCTGCTGGCGCTGGGCACGGCGCTGGCGAGTGTCATGGGCACCACCGGCGCCTCCATGCTGCTCATCCGCCCCGTGCTGCGGGCCAATGCGCTGCGGACCCACAAGACGCATATCTTCGTCTTTTTCATTCTGCTGGTGAGCAATATCGGCGGGGCGCTGACCCCGGTGGGTGACCCACCGCTCTATCTCGGCTTTCTCGCCGGCGTGGCGTTTTTCTGGCCCGCGCAGCATCTGGCGGCGCCCTTCCTGCTCTGTACCGTGCTGCTGCTCACGGTCTTCTACCTGGTTGACCGCCGCGCCTGGGCCAAGGAGGCGCCCGAGGCCAGCGCCATCTTCCCCCGCCGCCCCACTCTGCAAGGCGGGGCCAATCTCGGCCTGATCCTGCTCGTGGTGGCGGCGGTGGTCACGCAGGGCGTCTGGCGGCCCGGCGATGTGACGATCCTGGGCGAGCGCCTGGGGCTGGAGCGGGTTCTGGCCATGCTGCTCTTCGCCGCCATCGCCCTGGCCTCCTGGCGTCTCACGCCGCGGCGGGTGCATGAGGCCAATGATTTCGGCTGGGCC
>Ga0214917_10000116_pt1 | contig 90589 bp, 82 predicted proteins | sample LL_1208_BB_MetaG_FD_177983 | JGI IMG/M metagenome (GOLD analysis project Ga0214917, IMG submission 177983) | Freshwater microbial communities from Lake Lanier, Atlanta, Georgia, United States - LL_1208_BB | ecosystem: Environmental > Aquatic > Freshwater > Lake | place: USA: Georgia | collected... | reverse complement strand
CTGCACCTGCCCCTGCACCTGCGCCTGCACCTGCGCCTGCACCTGCGCCTGCAACCCCCACACAGACGACTATTCCAGGCAATCCGAATTCTCCGGTCCAGTACACGATTAATTCAGTTAATAATCCGTCTGACGGAGGAACAGTGAGCGGAACCGCTACTGTGTTATCAGGAACCGTCTTGGTCCTGAATGCTGCAGCTAATTCTGGCTACGCTTTCCAAAGCTGGTCTAACTGCCCTTCCCCTAATGGCTCCATTTGCAACATCACTGCGAATTCAGATCTCACAGTGACTGCTAATTTTGTAGGGACCTTTTGTACTCCCAATTTAGTCGATAATGGAAGTTGTACCATCCAGAATGGCGTAGGTTCACAGACTAGGACTTGTAATGCCACCGGTAGTGCTTTTAGCAGTGTCGGCACCTGCACAGCCACTTCTTGTAACTCCGGTTATGCGCTTAGAGACGGAGGTTGCAGAACAACTACTTTGGTCACTCGGATTAGGCAAAATGGCCGAGGGCATTTATTTTTGATCGAGGCATGGAATCAAGAAAAACAGAATCTACTTAGGAGTGGTTGGACCAGTGAGGGAACCCCCTTCAGGCTCTATGTAGATAACTTCCCAAATAGCGTCGCCCTCTACCGGTGCCTCGGCAAAGACTCACTTTCTCACTTTGTTTCAACGAGCGCCTCATGCCCCGGAGGATTGAGGATGGAAGGCGGAGGCCCGATGGGTTATTTGTCTCCGACTGCTCTAACGGGCCATTCGGCCATTTACTTAAAAACCTACACTAGCGGTAATTACAAAGATGGAGTTGCTACAACAAATAATACTGCAGTTTCCGGGTACGTCGTTACGAGGATTGTGGGATACGCTCCGAATCCCTGATTCTGTTTCAATCTGCGAAGAAACTGTTGAACCACACATCAGCCAGAGGAAGCACGTAGCGCTTATTCCCAATTTTTCTGACAAAAGTGCTTCTTTCCCGTGTTTGATTCCCAAAGGAATCCACTTCGAGCACGCTGACATAGGCCGGATTAATGGATTCAATTTGAGCCCTGTCTAAAGGGTGCAATTCTCTTTTTTGGCTGATCCCATCTGAATTGCTATCAATCCACAGCTTGAGTTCTGTCCACCCGCTGTCTTTAGAAGTGATCAATCCGTCTCTGTCACTATCCAGTTCCTGCAAAGCTTCAAACCCGTTGCTCGCCCGATCTCCAGAAGATAACTGGGTGGCACTGCCAAAAAGCTCAGCCCCGGAATCGATTCGCCCATTTCGGTTCACATCCCGCACCAAAAAAGCGTCGTCTTGGGAGCGGATCCACCCCGTGGGGATTTCCTCTCCCGTATCGTTCATATCAAAACGCACACCGGACTCAGGCCCCACAAAGCTAAATCCATTTCCTTTGAGATCTAAAACCAAAGGACTGTACTGCATTTCACAAAGTTCCGGATTTTTGTACTTCGTCAAATACCTGCCACTCCAGACACCCAATTCGATTTTTTGAGGAATGGAACTTGCCCTGAAGTCAGGCACATCGAAGGCCAGTTGTTTTTGAGAGGGTTCATCCGAACAAAGGCCGTTACCATTTGAGTCTTCGCATACTTTGATATTCAAATACACCGTTCGCCATAACAACGGCTTGGTTTTTTTGAGTTTCTCCAAATCAATAGACAATTCATCGGCGTGTTTCCCTTTCAGAAGATCCACATTGGAAAGCGACACTGAGGCCAAGCTCATTTTTTTGGCCCCTTGAACAGTTTCCACTGTCAGGATCGGGTTCTTAGCGTCTTCAAAAAACAAGCCCGTAGTGTTGCTTCGTCTGATTGAGCATAAGCGCTGCATCCGGAACTTGAGAACTTTCTTTTGCGGTGGGTTTACAGAACACCCGCAAGCATGCCCCGAACCGCTTGAAGACCCACTGCCCGTGTTCTGAGTCACTTGACCAGAGTCACTTGTACCTGTGGAAGACCCACTGCCCGTGTTCTGAGTCACTTGACCAGAGTCACTCGTTCCCGTGGACGATCCACTGCCCGTGTTCTGAGTTACTTGACCAGAGTCACTTGTACCTGTGGAAGACCCACTTCCTGTGTTCTGGGTCACTTGACCAGAGTCGCTTGTTCCTGTGGAAGAACCACTGCCCGTGTTCTGAGTCACTTGACCAGAGTCACTTGTACCTGTGGAAGACCCACTGCCTGTGTTCTGGGCCACTTGACCAGAGTCACTTGTACCTGTGGAAGAACCACTGCCCGTGTTCTGAGTCACTTGACCAGAGTCACTTGTACCTGTGGAAGACCCACTGCCTGTGTTCTGAGTCACTTGACCAGAATCACTTGTTCCTGTGGAAGACCCACTTCCTGTGTTCTGAGTCACTTGACCAGAGTCGCTTGTTCCGGTGGAAGTGTCAGTTGCTGGAGGATTCACATACCCGCCGTCGTTCCCGCCGGTGTTAGTTCCCGTAGCATCACTGGGAGGTGCAATATATCCCCCGTCTGTTAGAGCTTCGTTATTGCTAGGAGAAACCGTTTCCCCAGAGTTAAACACGCTGGCCGTCAGGGCTCTCGTGACAGCTTCGGATTGCACTTCATTGGGGGTTTTTGAGCATGCTGAAACAAACACCATGCTGGCCCAAACTGCTAAACATTTTTTAATTGCCCGTTTCATAACGTACTCCTCACTAATTCTTTTCGTCAAAAAGGACTTCAATCACACTTCCTTCTGCTGGAAGCTTGTTCTGAAAGATAATAGCGTTTTGGCTTACATCAAAAACGACATTCCCTTTCGCTGGGTCTTCAAGCTTTTTGTCTACATAGACCAAGATTGACTCCGGATCGGCTGGTTGAGGCAGTTTAAATACACTGCCTCGATCCGCAATGATTTTTGCAATATTATTGTAGCTCTCAGCCAAGTCCGAATCGCAAATACTCCCTTCCTTTCCATAATTTCCCAAACTCCCGGAGACCTCTGCATAGCGTGCCCCCACGCTCGGTACCGGGCACCGTTCTTGATTGACCCCCACAATTGGAAACAAAATAACTTCACTTCCCTCCCCGCTTTTATATTGTTTAAAAAAATCGCTGTAGCGTTGAACGCCAAAGCCAGTCCAGCCTGTATTTCGTTCGGGCTCCACACCCCAGCATTGGCTCTGACAGGAGAAATCCTCTTCATCGGTCAGATACACGATCACCAAAGGAACCCCCGGCCGGCTGAACTTGCTGCCATTTTTCTGAACCGCCTGAAGAGAGTTTTCCAATCCCTGTTCCCAGAAACTCGTCGTCGAATCGGTAATCGAATTTACAACCTCAGAAAAATCAGCCGCTGGATTATTGGAAGTTGCACTTCTCACCACCTCAATCCCGCTACTGCTTTTTATCAACGCTCCATTGTCGCGAAAAGCATCTGTTGTCACGACCGCCATTTGGTAATTTATCGCTTTACGGCTGTTGAGAGTGTCCAGAAAGTTTGCGAGGTTGTCTCTGAGATAATCTCTCCTGGGCTTCATACTTCCTGAGTTGTCCAGGACCCAGAGAAAATCAAACGAGGATTCCGCTTTTGTTTGAGTGAAGACTGCTCTTTGCCATGAAGTGGTGTAGAACAGTGCCGATTCCTTACATCCCATCACCACCAAGGATGCAGCCATTAGAAAGAAATACTTCCATTTGTGCAGCATAACCAACTCCTCCCTGAGTGCCGAGAATTTCTACAAACCCAGAATACCCCAACCGCTTTTGGTTTTTCTGCGTCTGGACTTTCAAACCAAAACCAAAGTCGTCAAGTTTTGGAAACAAGACTGTTTTTTAAAACCGAAGGAATTTTCTCCACCATATTCTTCAAAAATCAGATAGCGAAAGCATTTGCTTTTTTCAATTGGTCCCACTCGACAGTTGCCATTATGTCGAAAACGGGCCCTGTTCTTCGGAAACTTGTTTTGAACCACACATTTTTGTACTATCCATTTTCTAAACACTGGCACTTCCTGAAGCATGGGATTAAGCCGCTGTTTCAGCGATTAAATATGTCTTTTTGAATTTTTTCACACTTTAATCTTCATTTTCTAAGGCCCGTTTTTGACAGGAGAATTTGGATTCATGTCAAAAAAGGCATTTTTGACCTTGAGCTCCGTTTTTTATTAACATGAAGGTTGAACAGATGGAGGCCCTATGAACACTGCTCACAAAAAAACGAACGAGGCAAGAAAGCACCCTAGACACGCATTAACTGGAAAAGTCCTTATCCACAACGAAGACCACCTCTACATTGCACCGCTCAACAATATCGGACGAGGGGGGGTTTTCGTGGACCGTTTGGTCTCACTTGTTGTCGGTGAAAAAGTAAAGCTCGTGATCAAATCGGCTCACTTGGTTGTGCCGATCCAAGCCACAGGAACTGTTATTCGCGTCGAAACAGAAGACCGCATTGGCTCGGCCGTCCAATTCGACTGGGTGGAACCGACAGGACTTGCCCAACTCTGATCCATTGAGGTTACTATGAAGTGCTTTTCTATTTTTTTTCTTCTGCTGGTCTCCTCGGTCGGTTTGTCCAATTCAACCCCAAGTGGGAAAGTAAAAATCCAGAAGAGGAGCTATTTTTCTCGCCACCAACTATCCCAGGAAGGGGATTTCAACAACAAACGCTCCCAGTTCCTCGCAAAAAACCGGGCTAATCTTATCCATGAGCTCAAAACAGCACTTAAATCCCTGAAAGATCCAATTCAGAAAGAGGAACTCCAACTCAGACTCGCAAACCTGTTTATCGAAGAATACAAATACCAAAATGAGAAGGGACCCAATTCCGAAACTTATATCCGAAAAGCACAGGGCATTTTGGAGGACTTGGCAAGAAAGACTCCCCCTTGCCAGCGCCCCGACGAAGTTCTTTTTCAACTGGCCCAGACTCAGTTGGAACTGCGCTCGTTTCAAAAAGCCAACGAACTCTTCAATCATTTGATTCTGAACTTTAAGCAATCGCGCTTTCTGGAAGAAGCCTATCTGCAAGTGGCTGATTCGGCTTTTGATCAAGGTGAGTTTGAAAAATCATTAAAGTTCTACGGCCCTCTTGTCCGAAATCCAGAATCAACACTCTATCTTTATGCTCATTACAAGAGCGGCTGGGCTGAGTTCAATCTGAATCGGCTTGAGTCAAGCAAGGCCCACTTCAAAGCGGTCGTGGAGCATGAACACGGCGAATCCCGTTCTCTGGCTCTTAAGAAAGAAGCTCTGCAAGATCTGTGTTATCCAGTAGCGGAGCTGAGGCAGTACGAACTGGGGGCGCAATTCTATCGAGAACAAGAGGAGCCTTTTAACCGGAAAGGTTTGGAGTGCCTCGCAGCTTCAGCCCAAGCAAAAGGAGAAACCAGCCAAGCACTTCAGTTGTACCAGAGTCTAATCGACTTGGACTCCACCCACAGAAACAACGCCTCTTACAGTCTTTCCATTCTCGAAACCCTTCAAAAGGCCGGAAACCCGTTCTCTATCATGACACAGCTACAGGATTCTTTGGAGCTCTACTTGGGGCAATCTACTTGGAAAGAAATTTTTTCGACGGATCCGATCTTTATGAAACAAGTCTCCTCACAGTTTGAATTATTCACAAGAGATTTGGCCTACGAGTCTCACAGTGTGGCCCAGAAGACAAAAAACGCCGAACTCTACAATCAAGCCCAATCCCTTTACGGACTTTTCTTGAAATACTTCCCGGATTCCACTGAAGCCCCCAAAGCAGAATTTTACCTGGCTGAAATCTGCTTCAAGAAAAACCAATTTAAAGAAGCAGCAGAAAAGTATGAAAGCGTCTACCGCCGCCCGGCTGCTCCTGCCACCAAGCAGCAAGCTCTCGAATATGCAGTCCTGGCAACGGGACTTGATCTGGACAAAAATCCCGACTCCGAAAAAACCGACTCTTTTCTGAAGTTAGCGGACACCTTTACAAGTCAATTTCCACGGGATCCCAAGACTCCCGAGTTTTTGTATAAAGCCAGCTTTCTCCGTTACCAACGAAACGAAGATAAAACTGCTTATGGGGGCTTTTGGAGAATTGTCCAACAACACCCCTCTCATGAACTAGCCAAAAAAGCAGCTGTCTCCATTCTTGATATTTTGAATAAACAGAACGATTACCCTAATCTGATTTCTGCCTGCAAACGGCTTCGGGAAGTTCCCTCATTTCAAGGAACCGCGCTGGCAAGAGATCTGGGCGATGTCCTGAGAAAAGCTGAACTCAAGCAGATCTCGGTCTCCGAGAAAACTGAAGAGTACGAAAAAGCGGGGAAAGCCTATCTTCAATATGCCCGGTCCTACGGTAGCGAGGATCTTGTCCTCGAGGAAAAGGCGATTTTCAATGCGGGAGTTTGTTTCGAAAAGGCCAAGCAAACCAGTGAATCATTAAAAACGCGCGAGTACTTTTTGAAAAAATTTCCGACGAGCTCCCTTCGCAAGGAGACTCTCTTACAAGTCGCTAAAAGTTATGAGGCCATGGCTCAGCCGGGTCAGGCAGCCCGGTATTTCTCCTTGTTTCAAAGTGAAAATCCCTCACATGGGGAGAGCCCCGAAGCCCTCCGCCTCTCTGGCTTGTATTTCTGGGCTGACTCGAAGTTTGAGCTGGCCGAATCGTCGTTCTTAAAAGCTGCGCACTTCTACCCTCAGATCCGGGAGACAGTGGAAAATGATTTATTGGACCTTTATACTTCCGAGAACAAATGGGAAAAACTTTTTGATTTTCTAAATAAGGCCAGACAGCGTAAAGGGATCAGTTTTTCTTATTATCTTGAGTTGACCCTCCAACTGGCTGATCTTCAAGAACAGAAGTTTGATAAAACAGCCACTGCCCTTTGGGTTGAAGCGGACAAGCTGGTTGACAAATATAGAGGCATTATTCAAACAAGTCCCAAGGGCCCTGATTTGATTGGTCAGGTTCTTCTTAAAAGAACCACTTTTAAGCTCAATTCATTAAGATCGATTCGCCTTCAATTACCTCAAGCCAATTTAGAGAAGAAGCTGGCCCAAAAAATGAGGATCTTGAATGAACTGGAAAAAGACTTCGCGGAAATTGCTTCGCTGGGAGGGGAACCTGCCCTGGCTGCAACATACCATGCAGCCCAAGCTTTCTGGAGCTTGAGTGAAGATATTGATTCAGCTCCAATTCCCTCGGAGCTCTCGGGAGAACAACTGGATATTTACAGGGAAGAACTTTCCAAACAAATGAAAGAACCCTTGAGCAAAAAGGCTTTGGCTTTTACCCGTCAGTGCATTGAAAAAGATCAAGAATGGAATATCTTCTCTGTTTGGGGTTCTAAATGCAGGCAACTGGCTGATTCCCTTTCAGGCTCCAATCCGCGGAACGCAAATTCGCTCATTGCCCTGCCACCCTATTATTTATCTTGGGTAAAGCCGTCTTCAAACGAGGAGAGTGCTGCTCGCAACTTTCTTCAGTCGACACCTTTGTTTAGAGAAGCGCTTAAAGATCTTTTTGCAAACATTCCGGATAGCCGGGTAAGAATTTCGTCGCTCCAGACCTTGAGCGAAGAACGAAAAGAAGAAATTGCAAAAATGGATTCCACAGACTTTTTTGATTCTTTAAACAAACTCCGTTTGCAAGACCCCGTCAGAGCTGCTGAGAAAATCAAACAGCACTTGAGAGAAAGAGATCAAGACGTCAGATTCCTCCATTTACTGGCTTTCAGCTACTTGGACCAAGGAGAATGGATCAAGGCCAAAATCACTTGGCTCTCAATTCTCGCTCGCGGGGTGAAAGAATCTGGGGTCTATAACAATTTGGGGGTTGTTGAAGCTCTCAGAGGGCATTTAAAAGCTGCTCTTGCTCTGTTTTCTCAAGCGGCGGAACTAGGAAGTGCCGAAGCCCACATCAACAAGGGTTTTGTGGCATTGGCATTCGAAAATGGCGCTTTAGCGTCGTTGCTTTTTGAGAAGAGCTTGGAATCCACTGAAGATGAATTAGCTCGAACCGGGAGAGCCTTGGCTCAACTGCAAAGTGAGGACGAAACGATCCAGAATCAGGGCTTGGAAGAAATCAAAACACGGCTCCCGAATTTGTCTTGGCCTCAGATTTCTTTAAAGGATCAACCTTGTTTTAATTGTTTAGCGGAGAAAAAATCTGACAGATAATAGTAACCGGAATAAAGAGAAAGGAATAAAGCAATCCAAAGGATTCCCGTTCCTATCTTAATGGCCGGAAATCCGAAAACATTTCCATACCACATGAGAAAGCCCAGACCGACCATTTGAAAAATTAGCTTAAATTTTCCAGAGTGGCCTGCAGCGATCACGATGCCCTCACCCATTGCCACTGCCCTCAACGCCGTAATTAAGAACTCCCGGCAAAGAAGAATAATCACCAAGTAGGGATTCACCCGGTCTAATTTCATTAAAAGCACCAAACCCACTAGAAGAAAGACTTTATCGACCACTGGATCGAGAAATTTTCCAAAGAGACTCTCGATTTTCCATTTCCGAGCAATGTAACCATCCAGCAGGTCGGTTACCCCTGCAATCGCCACTACCAAAGCTGCCATTCGTCCGGGGGAATACCGAAACATCCAATCTTTTTCAAAAGGAGGTTGGTCCCCGTCGTATTCCAAAAAAATCGCCATGACTGGCACTAAACAAAGACGAAAAAGAGTTAGCAAATTGGGCAGGTTTAGAATCGATTGAGAAGCTGTAAGTCTCTGAGACCAAGTCATAAAGCCAGACAATATACGGTTCCTGCTGCAACGTCCAGTGACTTAGCGCGCCACTCTCTTAAACTCCCAGCCATGCGGATCCGGTTCTTTACCCTCTGTCTTTTGCTGTTGACCAGCTGTTCCACTTGGTTTCCGAGCCCCAGGGTGGACCCGTGGATAAAAAGCGAAGAGAAGCCCAAAAGGGCTCTTGTCCTGATTTTTAACCACTTGAATCCAGAGTCCGGAGATTTGGCTCTGCTGCCACACTTTCAAAGATTGAAAAACCGGTCTTTGTCTTTCGAACAGGCTTGGCTGGGCCATTTGTTTGCAACTCCAGCTGTTTCAAACTTGGTGCTAACGACAGGATTATCCCCAAGACACCTCCCTTGGGATGATGTTTTGTGGGAAGACAAGCGGGGAATCTTGGGAAAAAAAGGGGCTTTTCATGCGATTGAGAACCTTTCTCCATCGGGGTTAAATAAAATTCTCACTCCCGTAGCCCCTTCCCTTTTAAAACAAATTCCAGGCTCGGCCAATTCAAAGCTCGTAGTGGCTCCCAATACTGCGGAAGCCTATTCTCTGGCGAGCCCTGGCTTTGTTAGTCAGATTGTAACGGGATCTCCCTCTCCCACTCAGAGAGAAGAGACTTGGGTAACAGATGAAGTCTTGTCCTTCTTGAAATCCCAGCCAGACTGGAAATTGGTTTTGGCCATGTTCAGCAACTCATTGACGGATCTCTTCCAAGTGGATGAACAACTGGGCCGGATCCTGACCTGTTTGGAAGAAAACAAACTCTTGTCGGATACGGTGATTATTCTCACTTCGCACCCGACTCAGCCGGCAAAAACCAGGTTTGACGCCCCAAAACCAGAGAACATCCAAACCGAAGTGAAAGACACTGTGCTTCGATTTCATTTGAAAAATAAGGATGAAAAATCTGTTTTGAAGTTCTCAGCTTCCCTCAAAACAAAACCCGAATTATCCGAAGTCCACTACAAAAAGGAGATCTCCGGTCGCTTCCATTACATCAAGAACTTTCGTTCATCGGAACTGGAAGGCTCTCAATTGGAGTGGGCCAAAAACCAAGTCCCCAGCCTTCTCCAGTCACTGGCAAGCGAGAAATCTCCGGATGTCTTGGCTTTCACGGCTTTTGATCCTCAACGAGTTCCTTTGCTGGTTTGGTCCCCCAACTTACGTTTGGACAACCCTGTCATCAAAAATCAACTGGAACAAACAAGGGTCAGATTTGTAGACATCCACCCTATTCTTTTAGAGCTGATGGGATTACCCATCGAACCTGGTTCAGATGGCAGCTCCTTGGGGATTAAAAGCCTGATTTACTGAGAAAACTCTGCACGAATAACCGTTTTAATATTTCCCCGAACATTAAAATCGCCCTCCACGGACATCGACCAAGGCGAACAAGCTTCTACCAAATCGGTCAGAATTTTGTTGACGGCTCCTTCGTGGAAAATGCGTTGGTTTCGATAGGAATTGATATAGAGCTTGAGAGACTTCAGTTCAACACAAGAGGCTTTGGGTTCATACTTAATGCGAATAATCCCGAAATCCGGAAAACCGCTTCTTGGACAAAGTGCCGTCCACTCGGGACAAGTAAATTCAATCGAGTAACGACGGGACTGATCTGGGTTTTCAAAAACTTCCAAACTCGCTGGAGCGTCGGGACTAAAATCAAATTCATTCATGGGGCGGGTATATTACAGAGGGGCCCTTAAAGCAAGTTCGAGGCGCCCTCCCATCAGTTTGAACCGGCTGTCCCCAACCGTGTTCACAAAAAACCAAGCGTGGCCTTCCATGATCCAATCACCTCTGATTTTCATGCTGTACGAAGGCCCAGCCACTAAAAACAGGAATTTCGAAGGGGAGAAATCATAGGCTGAATTGATACCAGTTTGCTGGGCACTGGTTGCATGAAAATACTCAAGACCAAAATCAACAAATCCATCCATCAGAGGAACCCCTGCGAGCCCCTGAAGAAAAGGGCCTTTCTGGGTTTGGATAAATTCCGAAGCGGGGTCAACAACAGGCCCTCCGGAACTTCCCACAAAACGAGCTATCGACAGGCTTTGAAAACCAAAGCCTGCCAGCGCTCTAAAACTCGGGCTTAAACGCTTTTCAAGACTTAGAGCGAAGGACCAGCCCAAACCGCCAGAGTACCCTTCGTCGTAGTCCACGGAGCTGAAAGCTCCCAGCCCCGCGACTTGAAATCCCCCCATCCAGGGACAGGGAGGGGCAATCACCAATTGAGACTCACTAGGACCAGAAGGGGCCTCAGTAGCGACCGGAGGTGGTTCAACAGGAGACTGCGGGGTTTCGATAGGCGCTGGCGCCGGAGCCGGAGGGAGTTCAACAGAAGCAGGGGGAGCTGCCTCAGAGGAAATGGGAGTTGGGGCAACTTCGGCGCTTCCCAAAAGTGAAATCCAGAGCGCTCCTAAGAGCCAGAACCGTTTCACAGCTTTCTCCATAAACGCCGGCCCACCCAGCAAGTGCTGAGAAGCCAGAGAGCAAATACACTAAAAACCGGAAAACTGGACCCTGCAGAACGAGATTCTACACTGGCGCATCCTTGAAACCCCAATTTCACAATCTTTTTGTCTTCATCCTGAAAAGCGTTGGTAAGACTCCCCAGAAATTTTCTTTCATCAAAGAAGAGCGTTCGAATTTTTCTTTCATTCGCTCCTCCATTCAAATTTTTATCGGCTTGGACAAGCGCTTCCACGGAGTCAATAAAACCGGGAGTCGTGGACAAATAATACAAGCTCTTCAGGGCCAAAAGGTCCACGGTCGAGGAGCCTAGCGTGTCTCGAAGCTCCCAAAGAGCAGATGCCCAAACCCAGCCTGGCTGGTGAGGAGACGTATAAGTGGTAGATTGATCGTATTGGACACTCTTATTCGTCAAATCTCTTTCCAAAGACGAAAAACCCACTCTGAAAGCATATTTTCCCACCAAGGAGACTTGAGAATAGCTGGCTCCAAAATAATCCGAATACCCTTCGTGGATAGCGTCCCCCACACGGATTTGATTGACGCTGCCAAATTCAATCCCGCTGATCATGTCAGTGACATAGTGCTGGTATTCATGAGCAACAATAAGCGATTCTCTTGCAAAAGAGCCTCCGGGATCGGTTCCTGCCGCATAACAAGGAGAATCGTTCCCATACCGAAGAAAAACCAAGCAATGGTCTATGGTGCCTGAATCATCGCAAGGGCCACCGATGTAAGCTGCGTTGTTGGTTTGCTCGCTCTTAGTCAGACTCAAAGTACTTTTCGGGCATTTTTTTTGAATTAACTTCGTCATGAAGTTTACGAACACTGGGAGGGGATCGTAGGGAAAAGCCAAACTGGTTCCCAGAGAACTTGCGCGATTAGCCAACCAGCCCCGGTATTTAGTTAAATGGTAATACACATTCCCAGAGTCTATTCTCTGATTAGGACAAGTCTGATCGCTGCCGGAGCAATTCCTTTGATAGTTTGTCGGATTGATATCGAAAGAAAGGGCATTCGTATCACTGACATCAAAGTGTCTCCCATCATCAGAGCTATCAAACCGAACATAAACATAATCGTTTTTCAGGGTCCCTGCACTCTGGGTGGTCTCGGAGACCGTACTATTGTGCCCCCCCGCTAGTCCGGCTGTGGCCGGATAAGGGTCGAAAATTTGCAGTTGCACTGCCGCTTTTTCCTCTAAGGGCTCAGCCCAGTGACGCATCACTTGTCGTTCATCCAAGACTTGAGTGTCTTCGACTGAAACCACCGCCCGTTTCAGCATTTCGGGGCCTTTGGGAACTGCCTGCACCTCAAAAGCCCACCCTGCTTTTTCATGTTTTTCATCGAGCCAAATCCCCAAGCGGGCTTTCGAACTTCCCAAAAAAGGGCTTCGGCCAAACAGAACTGAGAGGACCGTTTCTTTTTGTTCTTCCCAAGAGTTCCTTGTGGGGAGGACAGGGACCTCAAAGGGACTCATCACTGTGTTCGTCAAGTAATCCACAAAACCGGCTTTGTTATAATGGATTTTCAAGTGTTGGAAAAAAACGGGATGGTCTTGAAAAAAGAGATCAAAGGTCAAATGCACATGGCTTGTGTCTTCCTGCCTTTTTGTAAGTTTCCAATCAACCCCTCGTAGCTGGCGAAACTCTTGCTCCAATACTTTTTCCACAGCTTCCCCTTCTTCAAGAGGAGAGTCCCCTGCCTCAAACGATACTGCTTTAGGAAGCCCTGATTCAAAACGTAAATCGATAGGGAAGGCAGCCAGTGAAAAAAAAGTGAACCCAATAAAAAATGTGCGGAGCGTAAGAATCAAATTAAAATCCTGGTTGGGCTGAACACGACTTCTATATTACAATATTTACTCTAGGCCGGTTACTAAATTCTCCAACAAAGAGCAACGAACTTATGGCACTTGTTTGGGTTATCCGATTCTTAAGTTTTCTGGGCAAAGATAAAACCGACTTTCAAATCGCTTTGGGAATCAGCGTCGGTATGCTGCTGGGCCTCATTCCCATCACAACGCTTCATTGGTTCGCTCTTTTTGGAATGGTTTTCGCGCTGCGAATGAACTTGCTAGCGACTCTGCTTTCCGCTTTGATTTTTTCCTGTCTTTCCTGGATCGCCTCTGTTCCCTTTGAAGCTTTGGGTTATTGGGCGCTCACTTCTCCGAGAGCTCTGGTTCCTTTTTACGTGAAGGCTTACCACTCTCCTTTGATCCCCTTTACTGCTTTTCACCACACGAACGTGATGGGAGCAACAGTCGTAGGTTTGATCCTCTTTTTTCCTGTTCTCTGGATTTCGCAAAGGATGACCCACAAATACCGAAATTCACTGCATGCTTTTTGGCTTTCGACGAGGATTCAAAGGGCTTATGTCCATTACAGGAGATTCTCCCATTAAATCACGAAAGTTCATTTGGAGACCTAAAGGGCTCTTGGTTTTGGCTTTGGCGGGAATTTCATTTTATTTGTACTCCCGCTTTGTTTTTGACAGCCAATTAAAAATGTATCTTGAACACGAATTGGCTCAGTTAAATGGGGCTAAAGTAAATATAGGCTCAGTCAAGAGCCATTTGCTCCAAGGGAAATTCACTCTCTCCAATATCGAACTGGGGAATCCCGTAACCCCCATGCGAAACACTTTTCAGATCAACAAAATCACGACTCACTTCGCTATTGCCCCTCTTTTGAGGCGCAAATTCCATATTGATGAAATGAAAATTGAAGGAGTTCGGTATTGGACTCAAAGAACAGAGCCAGGAACTTTGTCTGATGAAGTATCGACTGCGATGGTTCGGGCTGCTTTGCTGGATAGAGCTTCTCCAGGTATTTATTCGGGGATTCGAAACGAGCTTTTAGACAACCCCCTTCGTCATTTGGGCCAATTGGGTTCTGGTTTTACCCTCTCTTCCAGATTGGGTGTTATCTCCGATAAGCTTGAATCAGTTCGCCATTTGCGCGGCATCTTGGGGAACTTGCGAGAGAAGGAATCTGAATGGAACAGACAAAGATCCGAACTTCCTTCTCCAGCGATGCTTTCAGGACTTAAGGAGAGATTGTCTTCTTCTTCCAAAAGCCGATTTCATCAAAGTGACGTGAGCCCTCAAGAAGAAATAAAAACCCAGATCCAATCCATTAAAAGGGATCTGGATAATTTGAACAGTGAAATTTCAGACCTCTCTTCTCAATTGGCTAATTCAGACCGTTTTTTAAGCAATGACATCAAAACGGTCCGAAATGAGCTGGGGCTCCCGAATACTGCCCATCAAGACATAACCAATCTGGTTTTTGGACCTGCTTGGCTCAGTTTTCTCGAAAAGGTTTCTTACTGGCTTGAATACAGCCGCTCTCGAAGCCCAGTTGCTTCCAAAACCGATGCTTATTCCATAGCGGTCTATACTCATGATCGCTTCCGCGCTATCCGCTTTGGAAAAGTAGGAGCCTCCCCTGCTTTTGTTTTGGAAAAAGCCACCATCCAATCAGGAGCGCAATCGGGAAGCTCAGAAGTAAAAATCGATGGAGAGATCAGGGGCTTAAACTCAAACCCCCGCCTCTACGGTAGAGCTTCAACCATCCAAATCCATGCAGACTATCCCGATCAAGGCTTTCGCCATTTAGATATCAATGCCACTATTGATCACACACAGGACATTCCAAAAGAGACCATTAATTTATCGGTTGGCTCATTTCGCTTGGTGGATTGGCCCATTAGCCGTACTCCCGATGTCCAGCTGGAAATTGAAAAGGGCCGGGCAAGCCTCCGCTTAACAGGAGATTTCACTGGGGATGAGATCAACTTGGGTTGGGATATTAGCCTGTCAGAAACAGAATATGGGATTCATTCTCGCTTTAGACATGTAGTTCAAGCCCTTGAGGAAATGTTGGCAGGCTTGTACTCATTTGACGTGAATGGAAAAATCACGGGACCTTTGAATGCCCTTACTTTTGACTCTTCCAGCCGTTTGGGACGCCGATTGGCCGAAGGGCTGAGATCAGAATTTAAACATGAATATGAAGCTTTGGATGAAGCCATTGCAAATGAAACCAGAAACCTCTTCCCTCCGTTGAAAGAAGAAATTTCAATTCGATTGAGAAAGCTTCGAGAAGAAACAGTGCCCGCTTTTCAGCAGGCACTCAAAAAGCTACAAGAATTGGATTCCCAGAATTCCTGATTTTACTGCAGGAATGCGGGCAACCGTTTGTCTCGTAATACGACTTTAGCTGCAATATACCCTGGAGACCCCATCACTCCTCCGCCTGGATGGCACCCTGAACCACACATGTACAGGTTTCTCACCGGCGTTCGGAAGTTGGCGTACTTTGGAATCGGTCTCATGAAGAAGAGCTGATTCAAAGTCATTTCACCGTGGAAAATATTTCCTCCTGTTAAACCAAATTCAGTTTGAAGGTCCAACGGGCTCACCACTTGGAAGTGCTCAACGCTTGATTCAAAATTCGGAGCGTAATCGTTCACGATTTTGAAGACACGTTTTGCAAATGCATCCTTCTCCGCTTTGCCCCAGCCCTTTCCATCGGTTCTCTCCAGAGGAGCATATTGAACAAACATGGACATCAGGTGTTTGCCAGGCGGAGTCAATGTGTTGTCCACTGTCGAAGGAATGGTCATTTCGATAACCGGATTTTCGGAAGGCACCCCTCTTCTGGCATCTTCAAAAGCTTTTTCCATGTATTCGATGGTAGGAGCAATATGTATTGTTCCCCGGTGCTGAGGTCCCGCTTCTTTACCTGGAAGAGCTGTGAAATTAGGAAGCTCATTGAGAGCCACATTGATTTTGATCACGCCGCTTCTGTATTTAATTTTCTTGATTTCATCCGCAAACTCAGTGGGAAGGTGTTCCTCTCCCAACATCTGAATGAAAGTGCGGTTTGGATCTGCATTGGAAATCACCTTCTTGGCGTAGAACTCTCTTCCATCCACAAGCGCTACCCCTTGGGCTTCTCCATCTTTCACAAGAATTTTTTCAACTTCCGCTTGAGTAATGATTTTACCGCCAACGGATTCAAACGAACGAGCCAAAGCTTGGGTCAGACCGCCCATGCCTCCTCGCACGTAGCCCCAAACTCCCGGACGGCCTTCGGTTTCACCCATCACATGGTGAAACAGCACATACGCTGTTCCAGGCGTGCAGGGACCGGCCCATGCGCCAATAACCCCATCGGTAGCCATTCTGACTTTGAGTTCTTCTGATTCAAACCACATATCCAAGTAATCAGAGACGCTCATTGCAAACACTTTCAAGTGTTCATAAATATCTTGGCCCAAGCCTTTAACCCGAATCAAAAGCTTCAAGCTCTCAATCAAATCCCGTGGGTTTCTGCTGGTTGGATCCGGTGGAACCATGTTCAGCAAAGGCTGGACGAACTTTGAAAGATCTTCGAGTTTCTTTTCGAATTCTGGATATTTCTCCGCATCTTTTTTGGAGAATTTAGCAATTTCTTCGCAAGTTTTCTTTTGGTCTCTCCAGAACATCAAATAGCGGTTGCCTGGATAAGGAGAAAAAGACGATGGGTTTCTCTCCAGAATTTCATAACCAAATTTTTTAAGTTCCAAATCCCGGATAATCTCCGGACGGAACAAGCTACAGACATAACTGGTAGTGGAAACTTTGTACCCTGGAAACACTTCTTCCGTTACACAAGCGCCCCCAACAATATAACGCCGTTCCAAGACCAACGTTTTTAAGCCAGCCCTTTGCAAATAATTGGCCGTTACAAGGCCGTTGTGCCCTCCACCGACAATGATGGCATCGAAACGATCTGAAGTGTTAATAACCACGATAAGCCCCCTTTTTCACCACAAATAAGGACCTTGTCTTATCGTGCTTTCAAGAACTCGGCAAGCTTTGTGAAGCTCTCAACCACGAGCCTTAAGGCGCCGCAGCAAATTTAGATCGCTTGAGTTTTTTGCGAAGTCGAGGGCTGCTTCCAGTTCTTCCGGATCATCAAAATACTCTATCGGTATCTGTGCCAAGGTCTGTTGGGCTTCTCCCAAACGCCCAGAATCCCGCTCCAAAGTGAATCGGTAATAATTCACCCAGTGGGGTCGATTGCCCCCGAGATTTTTCAAACTTTCCAAAGCCTCGGCCTTTTTACCAACAGCGTTATAACACTGGCTTAAGTGAAACCCTACACTCATATCTTCGGGATTGGCTTCATGGGCCCTGAGAGCGAAAAACAGTGCTTTCTCAAACAAACCATTTTCAAAACAAAATGTGGAACAATAATAATCTACTTTTCGAGCCCAACCATCGACTTTCGAGAGTTCCGAGTAAACCTTTTTAGCTTCGTCATCCTTGCCTAGAATCAAAAACGAGTTCCCTATCACGGACAACGAGCTGGGATAAAGCGACTTAATTCCCTTTATTTCCTCCACTGAACGCAAATGGGATTCGGATCGATTTAACTTCGCCAGACAAAACAAGCGATTCAATAGAGCTGAACGCAAATGGGGATTGATTTCCAATGCCTTGTCAAAATTATCCAAGGCTTCTTTAAATTGGTGAGCCGAATAGTGGAGGTTCCCTTCGACAACAAACAGGTATTCCTTTTCAAAATCCTCTTTCACCCGCTCCCACCATTTGAGCCAACTGTCCCGATTTTGATAAATTTTGTTCTTTTGTTGAGTCAGAACCTGCAAACTCTCTCGAAAGAGCCCGTCAAAAAACTGAGGCTGCTCTCCCCATAATACCAGAACCCGGTCGACCAATGTTTCTTTGAAAAGAAAACCCTCTTTTGCCAGTTCATTGACCGTCTCAAATTGAGAAAAAAACTGGCTGTCAATTTCCAGAAATCCTGCACGCTCAGGATTGACAAAACAAAGATGGTAGAGATACCGGATAGTGGATTCAAAATCCGGGACGGTGATTGATTTTCGAATAAACCACTGAGTTTCAGCCATCCAGTACAGGCACGCCCGGCTCTCCTCATCCAAGGACAGATCGCTCGTAAGGAGGCGCTGTCCAAGTGGCTTTGCCCAACTCCACTGCCCTCGCTGTATCAAATTCAAGAGTAAGAAAGGCAAGCCGCCTTCGCGTTGGATGGAATCCGTCATTGTTTCCACAAGCTGTTCATAAGTGCCGCTCTCAAAGGGCTTGGAAAAAATCTGCTCCAAGAGACGACGAGCCTGTGTGTTTAAACGACTTCGTTCCTCGCGAGCAATCCGATACGTCTTCCAGAGCAAACCCGCTACTGATGTTGCGGAATCCGCAATGTCTTCAATTGAAAAATTATCCACAGAAAAACCGGGCTCAAGGATATGGGGAAGGTCCAAATCTTTTCCGGATCTCAAAAAGAAGGCTTCCTGAAGGGCCTCTTTTGAGCTTCTTGGAGAGTGGGTCATTAAATGCCTTAACTCCACCAGGATCAGAAAATGGGTCAACTCTTCCGTGTTCTTGCCAGATGAATTTGACCGCATGCGCTCGTGAATTTCCTGAACAAGAATAGCATCCGCTTTCAGATCGTTTTGCCTGAACAAACTGAGAAGCTGGCTTTCAACCCCTCTTGAAGAAAACTTCCGAAGAGAATGCCAAACCCGCCGGTCTCTAAAAAACTTCCACTTCCAAAAGAACGCATCGATCAAAAGGATTGAGGCAAACGCGGCCATGATCCCCCGGTGCTCTGTTAACATCCCAAACACCAAAGCGACGGCCCAGACGAGGGATAGCGTTACTGTCAGATAAAAACGTACCTTCAAAACCACTCCCTTAAAGCCAGTCCGTTCTGGCCTCAGAACTCAATTCAAGAACTGAGCAAGCAGAGTGCCAGACCAAAAAACAATTTCCATGGCCGTATTCCCTCCGAATACTCCGGATCTGCCATTAAAGTGACTTATTTCGCTTGCAAGACTGTCAGGAGGCTTTCCAGCAGCACACTTTTCTAATCCGCACCGATGATTCGAAAAGTATTGCTGAGCGTTGGGTCCGGCTCATACTGCATTTTGAATTGACGCAACCCGGATGTGGACCCATCCATCATATTCACATAATCGATAGCTCCATATTGTTCCGGGTGATCATACACTTCTCTCACCAACTCCCTATTGATGAAGGGAATTGCGTTCTTTGTCCCGTCAGATTTTTGCACATAGATAATCAGGGTTCTCTTTCCACGGGAGTTTTCCCTGATTTCTCCCGCTGCGTAAGCAATGATGGAACGCTGCCCTTCTTCATCAACAGGCCCTCTCACTGCCATTTGAACACTTCGGGAACCCGACAGATTCTGAGCCAACACTTTTGAGGCCCCGTTTTCTGTTTCAAGTTGAGCTCTATCGAAAGGCGACATCTGTTCCACACCCTTCTTGTTTGCCAGCCACGACTCTAAAAAAATCGAAGTTGTCCGTTGGAAACCTGCGGCTTCTCCCTCACCCAAATGTGACAATATCTCAACTTTGGCTTCCGGGTTGTTTTTCTGGAAGGAGTCAGCTTGATGAGCCCGGTCTCTTAGTTTTTTTGATCGATCCAGCTTCGCCAAATTTTCTGCAGGGTAAACGAAGTCATCATATTCCTTGGACTCCAAAGTCACTACTTGCGGATCCGATTCCAAAATCTTTCGCACTTCCGCACTGACAAAAGAAAACTCAGCTTTTATTCCCTGTTTTTTTCTATCCTCAATGACTTTTTTAATTAAACGGGCCTTCTCCTCCGGAGTGCCTCCCAAGGGCTCAACAAAGCTTTCTTTTCCGGGCTCACCGGTTTGTTGGCTTGAAATTAAAAGCTGATTCCCGTGTCTGGAAATTTCCATCGGCCAATGAGCCGCCCAAGCGACCAAGTAATTGGGACTTAAGAAAGATGAGTCATTTTGATGGGAGTCAGTGAAACGCGCCAAGTGCTCAGCGATTGTTTTGGAGTGCTTAGCGCTAAGAACTTCTGTTTTGGGGTAAGTACTCACTGTATCCACAGGGCGCAGTTCGTAGGGATTCGTGTTCTTACCTGGTTCTACAATCACTGTGTGGCTGGCTGCCTCCGGGCTAAACTCATAGATTTTTAATTCCTCCCCCTCAGGAATATCTGACCCTTTTATCTCTTTGAGCCACGGTTGGGCGTCTGTTTTAAAGAAGGGAGAAGGGCCGAAGACGATCAGCCGGAACTTTTTTCCCGATTGCAAACCCACCACACGAAGATCCTCAAGAATCTTATCGAACGTCGAACCGGAGACAGGATTAAATGCGTAATAGACATCTGCCGCTTGCGGTTTGAATTGTGGATCCGCAAGATTCTGCTCTATGAGATGAACTCTCGAATCCAGGTTCCATTCCTTAGCCAAACGAGCCCCTTCAGATACCCGCTCCTTAACGATTTCATATCCTGTAATGTTTATCCCAGGATATTGAACTGCCAGAGCAAGCCCAACACGGCCAAACCCTGCTCCCAAGTCAACCACTGTATCTCCTGGTTTCAACTTCATGGCCTGAAATAAATTCAGGATCTCGGAATAAGGAGTTAATAAGAGTTCGGGACCAGCAAATGAGTAAGTTTCTTCCCCTTGATGCAGATCATTAAATTCCCGCCGGCTCTTTTTTTGAATCTCTTGGCTGATCTTTTTTGTTTGAATTCCTGAAGCCAAATCAATCAGGCTGTCGATAGTCGCTTGGTGGTGCCAGGATTGATCGTGAAAATCCACATGATCCAAAAGCGTTTTGAAGAGCTCTCTACGCTCTTCAGGCCTCGCTTCACTACCCAGATGGGCCGCTACTGTCTCAGCAGACTTCCATACTTTTCGCTTCAAATAAGCCCGGTTCAGTTTTTCCTGCATTTCGGGTTTCTCACCCATCAAACCACGAGCCTTTGGGTAATGGTTGAGAAGTTCCTCTTTTTCCAAACGGGACTCTGAGGGGATCTCCTCCGCTGCCAAGAACGGGATTTGCCAATGAAGAAGCATCAATTTTTCCAGCAGATCTCTCTTTTCCCCGGTCCGCATTGCAGAAAGCCGCGCATCCAATCCCTCCTGGGACAGTCCCGTCATCAGGATCAAGTTGCGGGTTTCTTCGGCGCTTAGAGGGCGATTCAGCCCGGGGACTAGCTTCGGGAACACAGTTTCACAAAACGAGGGCAGATTCTGTTTTCGAAACGCTCCGGCAAAAGCCAAGGGAGCCTCCCAAACCGAAAGAAGCCCTATAAAAATGAAAAACAGGTTCGCCACTTTAATCTCTTTTTATTTACATTTAGAGCGAGCAAGATCAGAGCCAGCCTAAACACGCTTGTGAAGACACTTGGAATACGAACAAGTATTTTTGTTTAAGGTAGAGTTAAAGCAGCTGAGAACAGTCTATCTGCCCTCTTTGGGAATACACCCGGCCATGAGCTTCTGTTGATTCACCAATACGTAGGTTTGGTCATGCACTTCAAGAGCTCCAGAGTCGATCAATTCATTTAGAAAGAGATCCCTTTTGAGCGGATCCAAATCCAAAAAATAACTCAAAGCTTCCTTAAGTTTTGGAATTTTTATTCCATTGGTTGTGGGGCTTCCAGCAGTGTGGGCTGCGTAAACAATACACTCACAAAAACGCCTTCTGGAATCCGTCCCGCGAAGAACCCGTGCGAGGTAGTTGGCTTGCTCCAACCGCTTGGCGGAAACTTCGAACGACCGTTTTAAAATATCCAGAATCAAATCGGGCTCTGTCCTTTGGAGCTGTCCCAAATCCCACGCGCTTATTTCAAACGCAATTACGGGTTCAACCGCTTGAGCGGAAAACAAGCGCTGGTGACCTTTTTCTTGAAGGATGGCCTTTTCGCCCAAAATATCTCCTGCCGAAGCAACTGAAAAAACATGTTCTCCCGTGTTCGAATCCAATAACAGATGCACACGCCCTTTCAGAAGAATGAATAAAGTGTTCCCCACTTGTCCCTGATGAAAGATCACTTCCCCGGGACCAAACTGCTTTCTGAAAGGCAGTAGCGATTCTTTTTTACTTAACATATCCAATGAAAAAGCCATTTCGTCTCCCTATTTTTCCATTTTTACTTTCAACCAAGCGGCACCTGAAAGGAGCACAGCCCAACTTAATTGTATCCAAAGAATAAACAACGGGATCACGGCAAATATTCCGTAAATTTTCTGGCCAGCCACAGCATGTCGAGCGTACAGCCCCAATAAGAGTCGGAGAATTTCAAGAACGGGTGCCACAACTGAAGCAGTAACCAAAGCTAACTTTGCTCCCACCCGGCGGGTCGGAATAAAATAATAAACAAAAAAAACTGACGTAATGGTTGTGACCCATGAAAGGGGAAGCCCCAGTTTCCTCAGCCACGAGCCTTGTTTCAGCCACTGAGAAACTCCTATTGAAAGAGTCAAGGCCAATGGCAACCCAACCAAGCCCAGAGCCCTTCGAATCCAAACTTGCGCTTTCCGCCCTTTATTTCCGGTCATCTCTGAACTGACATTCATGACGGAATCCAAACCTCTGCCAAATTTGGCCAAAAGACTGACGGAAGTGTAAAGAAGCACGATAAAGCCAATCCATCCCCAACTCACCCCTTGGGCTTTCGATGTGAATTGATCAAAATGCTTTAAAAAAGCAACACTCGAAGTCACATTCAATTGTTCCAAAACATATTGGCGAGTCATTTGGATCCACTGGTCTGTGATTCCCAGTTTTTCGAGATACCAAAATCCAAACCCCAGAACAGGAACGACTGCGAGCAGACTATGATAGGCCAAAGCGGCAGAAACCAAAGCTATTTCGAACTCTACGTAACGAGCCCAAGCTTTTCGGAAAGGCGTTTTCAAGTTGAAATCAGGTGGGAATAACGGAAACCCCTAATAACTTCCTTAGCTCGCTGGCCCCCGCCAAGTGGGCCACCAATGAACGTTTATCAGGCATGGGAGGGACTTCTAAGATAACTTTTACACCTCCACCAAAACGGTCGATAGCGGGGCCATTTCCAAGATTCCCCCGGCTATTCATGAGAACCACCCCTACAATGTTGAGTTTCCAATCCTTGGCACAGCGAAGAGTCATTAAAACCTGATTCACAATCCCCGTTCGGTCTTCTCCCACCACAATCACTGGACAGTTCAAGCGCTCGATCAGATCCGCTTGGCAATGCTTCTCATTCAAGGGAGCCAACAATCCTCCAGTTCCTTCAATGACGAGAGTTTTGCCAGCACTTTGATACTTTTTGAACTCCTGAACAATTGTGTCCACATCCAAAATTTTTCCCCATTTTTCAGCAGCGAGCACTGCAGTCATGGGATCCGCAAATCTATAAACCGATTCCAAGAAAATCGCTTCGTTCTCGAGCCCAGTCAGAGAACGCACTTCCTCTGTATCGCTCCCAACAATTGTCCCTGTTTGAATTGGCTTCCAAAAAGCAACCTCTCCATGCCCCACGCCAGCTTTCAACAATCCAGCACTGACCACAGTTTTGCCTACGCTGGTATCCGCACCCATTACAAAAAGAGATTTCATATGGCTCCTTAATGGAAAACTTTCGTAGATAGAGGACCTATTGTCAATTCCGAGGGCTCCTTTTACTCTGGTCCAGTGGGATTAACAAATAAACATGTCGCAGTGGTGGGCTCTTCCCGTCGGATTGGACTTTATCTAACGGAGAAACTGTTGGAATCTGGCTGCAAAGTGTCCGGTTTGTACAGAACCCCGTCACCGGAGCTGACTTCGTTGAAATCCCTTTTTCCAGACCGGCTCCATTTGGATTGCTTCGATCTCCGAGATGTAAGAACAGCGGGTCCCTTGGCTGCAAAGATTCACCAGCAAAATGGCCGTATCTTTGGTGTGATCCATGTAGCCAGCCAGTTTTTCAAGACCCCCCTGGGCCAAGTCACTTCCAACGCATGGGACGAATTGTTTGACACCAACGTGAAAGGGCACTTTTTTCTAACCCAGGCATTGGCCCCTTACTTGGAAGCTCCCAGCCATCTGATCAATCTGGTGGATATTTTTTCCACAAAGCCTCTGCGAAACTATTTGGCCTACACAGCAGCCAAAGGTGCCCTGATGACTTTGACGCGCAATTTGGCGAATGAGCTTGCTCCCAATACTAGAGTGAATGCCATCAGTCCTGGTCCTGTCCTCCTCCCGGAGGGATTTTCAGAGGAGGAAAAACTCCAACACTCGAAAAACACTCTCTTGGGACGCACAGGAGATCCTTCGGATATTTGGAGTGCAGTCCACTTTCTTTTAAATAGCAATTACATTACGGGAATTAACTTATGCGTGGATGGCGGAAGCTTTCTAATGTGAGGGATCGTTTTTCCTGATCCACCCATTCAGTGCGGGCAACTGCACACTACTCAAGAAACGGGCAGCGGCCAAAGACTCGGCCATTGAAGCCATTTGATTCTGAAGTGAGGGATCCACATTGATTTTTTTGAGCGCGATTTCCCTTCGCTTAAGTTGGACCAACATGATCTTTGGAAAACGGGTTTCAATCTGCTCGTCACTTACGAATTTCTTCTCCCAGACAAACTTAACCCAATCTCTTTCGATAAACTCTGGATCAAGTTCCAAAATCGCCTCGACTGTTGGAGTGAAATACTTGTCCTTCCTGGAATTAAAAAGTCCGGCAGGAAGCTTTCGATCGTAAAGATTGTTCCACGCTTCATCCCAAGCGGCCAAAAAAGAACGCTGCACTGCTACCGCTAAAAATCGGTAATTATTTGAAGCCGTCAAAAGCAACTGCTTATCGGAATTGCTGAGGTAAACCATATCTCCAGTTAAGGAAAGCCCCATTGCTGAGGCCAAGGCATTTTGATTGCGGTTTACAGACAAAATTTGAAGACATTCTCTCCATGCTTCTCGCAATGAAGTCTGATTGAATGCTTTGTTCTGAAGAAGGACTTTTAGAGCCCGGTTATAATCCGCCGATACCCCATCAAATTCAGCCTCCCCGAGAAAATTTGGTTTTAATCGATCAAAGACCAGTTTCAAGAGTGATTGCTTGTCAGAAGCGTTTAAAAACCGTTCACCCTTTTCAAGGCCCCTTCGAGTCCCCCCCACTGTGAGTTCCAAAGCGGGAATCAACTCGTCTTCAGCCCGTGCCGCTTCAGCCAAAGCACTCAATATTTTCCCAAGGGAATCCACTTGGGCTGAGAGCGCCATCTCCTCAGTGGCTTCCGCCATCTCAGCAGCGATCAGAGGGCTTGCAGCTCCATAGGCAAGAATGGTCTTGGCCAGCTCACTGGCAAGATTTCCTTTATCTCTATTCGAGGTTTTTATAAGAGCATCGCTCGAAATCAATTCCGTTTGGATCATTTCCGCTAAAATTTTTCGAGCTGCTGGTTGGGAGAGCACTGCCACTTGTCCTAAAATCGGCAGGATTGCGTTGTTGTTGAGGGGGTGATCTTTCAAGATCACTGGAACTACTCTCATCAGGGTTTGATTGGTTTGTTCAACGCTTTGAAGAGAGGCCGGATCAAAATGGGATGCGATTTTTTTTAATTGGAAAGGAGCCTCATTGAAGGAAATTCTCTGTGAAAGAGCGTCTCTAACGATTTGAGTTTGTCTTTCTTGGCAATTGGTATCCGTCAAAAAAGAAACCATTCCACCCAGATTGTAATCATCCCCGTTTGCAAAAGCAGCCAATCCCCTTCCACCCAGACAAGGATCTTCTCCTGGAGCCCGAGTGCCCACCTTTCGGGAAGTCTTTTTCGAGGGTTTTGCGGAATCGTGGTCAGCGCTTTCCGATGCTCCATAGACAGGTGACAGCCAAACTATCCCCAAGAGAACAATAACAAGGGCTTGCCTCGCCATTTACTCCCCCTCACCCTTCTGTTGGCTTTCGCTCAGCGGAGGGACCGTGAAGGACCCCGAGGCGGAAGGGTTGCGTTCGCTGTTATTTTTCGCAATCACTTTCCAAAAATGGCTTCCCCCTTCCAAGAACTGTACTTCCAAAGATACTTGCCGAGTCTCATGCTTGATGGCTGGCTTAAAGTCCTTGTTCCTGGACACTTCAATTTCATACGTTGTGCCCTCAACGGGGAGAGCAGTCCAAGAAAATGTATACCAAGGCCCGTCAGCGGAACTGGAGTCGGTGATTTTTGGTTCTGCCAGTTCCAAGTTGTAATCCAAGATCGAATTCAAAGAGAGGTCACTGGCCTTGATTTCTGACTCAGTTAAAAGTTTGGTTGTTTTTCGCTGTTCATCCATTTTTTGAATCAGTCCGGATTGGTCCAACTCCCATGCTTTGGTATCAATAAAGAACATGGGCAATTGAGGCTTTTCTGCTTCAGGGATGCGAACTTCCATCTCCGTATTCTGAGTCATAACGGCAGTGGTTGTTCCATTGCTGGAGGTCAGCTTTGCATTCCCCTGCATCAACACAATATTAAATCGGTCGGAGGAAATCGAGTCGAACTCAACCATCGAATCCGGCTCCAAAGACAACTTTTCGTTTGAATTCAAAATGACTTCAGCGGAACTCTGTGGCGGTACATAAACCATGTCCTTTAAAAACAGGTTGCTTTCCTTTTCAATTTTTCCCCAAGAAAAAGATCGAGCATGCCTCCTGCTGACTTCCGATGAAGTCTTAAGGGTTCCGATGACAGGGCTTTGGGTTGAAAAATCGACGGCTTGCGGTCTCATCAGAAGAAAACCTGAACTGAGAGACAAAATCAGCCCTAGAACCAAGAGCAAACGATCTACTCTCGACTCCATCAGAGCTAAAATATTGATAGCGATCATGAGTATTCCTCACCCGTCTTATCGGCAAACCACGAACAAATCTGGGCACCTTTTTCACCGGCCTAGCGCTCTTTTTGTCACTCTCTCTCAAGTGAATACTCAAAACAGGTCATAACCATTTGTTATTAATGCAGTTTATTTGCTTTGGAATACTCTCTCCTGTGGCATGTGGGTTGCTTTTTAGCAAGAGTGAAAAGAGCGTAATGCTCTTTTAAATATTTGCTCACACGTTGACGCGATCAAAGCGGAGGTTGTAATGGCTCACCGGGATAGAAGTGCAGGACATGCTTTCATGTATGTGGATATCAAAGAATTGCTTCAGCAGACTCCATCAGTGAAACAAGCAGCTGAAAATCAAGCGCCTGTCGCAGCGCCGGCTCATTCAACCCATCGATTTGGAACCCAATCAGAGCAAATTCAAGGAAATTTGGAACGCCTTCAGTCTCTGCACCACAAGCTTCACGCAATGCTTGAAGAATTAAATAAACTAACCGGTAAAAAGTAACCCAAGGGATCTTGGGCTCCTACTTGAAGAGAAAAGTAAAGTTTAGAAGCCCCATCAGGGTGCGGGTGTACAAGTGGGTGTTTGCCAACTTGTCGTTCATGATGTCCGCCATTCCAATGTCGTACCTCATATCCAAACCGATCAGAAGATTCTTTTTAGTTTGGAACCCAAGCCATGCCCCAACCGTCAGGCCATAGTCATTTTTGAAAGCGCCTTTGGCGCTGGAAGAGACTCCCCCTGACTCCTTGGTTGCGCTAATCATCAATCCACTCAGATAAGGCCCGACTTTTAAGTTAAAATTTCTAGAAGCCAGCCATTTGATCAAAATGGGGGTTTCAAGATAGGTTAAATAGTAGGACTCTTTGTCACCATTGTCCGGAGAACCAAATTCAAAGTTTTTCTGTGCATTCAGGATGTCTATTTCGATTGAAACGCTAGGCAAAACAGAAAACTCCAATCCAAAGCCAAAGCTGAGGCCCATTTGGCTTTCCACCCCCCCAAGGGCCACTTGTTCATGGTTCGTCGTGCTAAATCCGCCCAAAAGATTCAAGCCTAAAGAGCCATTCAGCCGAGCCTCACTTTTTCCCAAACTGGAAAACACCAGGAAAAAAGCTACCACCCAGAAAAACTTTTGATTTGAGTCCCTCATCCAACTTATTATCGGTCGATTGGCGGAAGCCTTATAACCAAGCGCGCCAAACTTCTCCCTATCAATTTCCTATTGAATAAGAGGGCGAAAATCCCGTAAAGTTAAGTGACCCTTTTGAAAAAGACGCTGTTTTTTTCAGAGGGCAAACCAACTAAACGTCTTTCGGAGTCCCCATAGATTCCAAAGGCATTGAAAGGCCCCATGAATACGAACAATCGCCCTTATCCCACTCCTATTTCCGAATACTTTGGAGAACTCACTTTTGGTCTAACGCAAATGCGAGAAAAGCTTCCAAAAGAGGCTTACCACAATTTAATTAAGTCGCTTGATCAAGGAAAAAAACTGACTGGCGAAACAGCGGATGCCATTGCCGCAGTCATTAAGGAATGGGCGGTTCAAAAAGGCGCCACCCACTTTTGCCACTGGTTTCAGCCAATGACCGGCCTCACGGCTGAAAAGCACGATGCTTTTATCTCTATCCAGCATTCCTACCATTCAGAAATTCGAGTAATGGAACGCTTCACCGGGACACAACTGATTCAAGGCGAACCGGATGCTTCCAGCTTTCCCAGCGGAGGAATGCGTTCAACGTTCGAAGCTCGCGGCTACACTGCTTGGGATCCTTCCTCTCCTCTTTTCATCATTGAAGGGGTTCGGGGACACACTCTTTGCATCCCAACCGTCTTTTTTGGCTACCATGGTGAAGCGCTTGATAACAAAACCCCCCTGTTGCGATCCAATCAGATTGTTTCAAAAGAAGCTTGTGACTTTCTCAAATTGTTGGGAGACGTAGATGTCAAATCCATCACAGCTACTTTGGGAGTTGAACAAGAGTACTTTCTTCTCGACCGTGAGTTGGCTCGCGCTCGCCCCGATCTGGTTCTGACGGGCAGGACTCTCTTGGGTGCCCCCTCAAGCCGCGGGCAACAACTGGAAGACCATTATTTTGGTTCGATTCCCAACCGAGTGAAAGACTTCATGGAAGATCTGGAGTTTGAAGCTTATCGGTTGGGGATCCCCTTAAAAACTCGCCACAACGAAGTGGCTCCCAGTCAATTTGAAGTCGCACCGATTTTTGAATCTTCCACGATTGCTGCCGATCACAATACTCTTTTGATGGAAACTCTGAAGCGAGTGGCTTACCAACATGAAATGGTGTGTTTGACCCATGAAAAGCCCTTTGCAGGAATCAACGGCAGTGGAAAACACTGCAATTGGAGTCTCTGTAATGACAAAGGGGAAAACCTGCTGGAGCCCGGGAGCACCCCTCACCAGAATTTACGGTTTCTTGCAATGATAGCTATTGTTCTCAGAGCGGTGTTCAAACATGCTGACGTATTGAGAGCAAGCGTTGCTTCAGCGGGGAATGACCACCGATTAGGTGCCAATGAAGCGCCTCCTGCCATTATTTCTGTGTTTCTGGGCGAGCTGTTGGAAAAGATTCTGACAAACATCGAAAAAGGAGTCGCCAGCCAAGCAACTGAAGCTCAAATCATCAATCTGGGCGTGGGGCACATTCCAGATATTTCCAAAGACTACACGGATAGAAACAGAACCAGTCCCTTTGCCTTCACCGGTAATAAATTTGAATTCAGGGCAGTGGGCGCTTCAGCAAATGTGGGCGTCCCTGTTTCCATTTTAAATGCAGCTGTCGCTGAAAGTTTCCAAAAAGCGACAGAAGATCTGAAGAGCCTCCTAGCAAAAAAACCAGGTGGGCGAGATGAAGCAGTGATGGAACTGATTCGGCTCTACACAACGGAAAGCAAAGCCATTCGCTTTGGCGGCAACAATTATTCGGAAGCCTGGCAGAAAGAGGCCAACGAACGGGGGCTTCCCGTTCTGCCAAGGACACCAGAAGCGGTTGCAACTCTCAACAATGCGAAAGCCACGGACTTTCTGATTAAAATGAATGTCCTCTCCGCACCCGAGATCCATGCCCGCTACCATGTTGCAGTAGAAAGGTACAACAAGACGATTTCCATTGAAATGGTCACTCTTAGGGACTTGGCCCAAGGGCATATTTTACCGGCTTTGGAAGCTCAAATAAGCGAAGTGGTGGGACTCAGCTCCTCACTCACTCACCCGAAAGCAAAGGCCCAAAGCCAAGCGCGATTGGGAGAACTGGAAGAACTCTATTCCAAACTCCTGACGACCTTGAACGAACTTTCCAACGTCTTGAGCCAATCCGAAAAAGGGCATTCTGAGGAAGATTTGATGAAACTCCTTGCAGATAAAGCCATTCCGCTGGGGGCAGATCTTCGAAAGCTCTGCGACCAGATTGAAATGACCATTGGTGATAAGTTCTGGCCTTTGCCTAAGTACCGGGAGCTTCTCTTTTCCCATGCTTTGAGTTGAGCTTGGGAATCGCTTTGAGGGCGATAAAACCAGCGCAGGAAAAAAGCAACACGGTCAAAACCAGATCAATTCCCCCTCGGATAACGGACTCTCTCTCTGGAGACTGAATCCAAGGGATGAATACTTCCTTGCTAAGCTCCCAAGCTCCGGAACTTGTGGTAATCAACACAAACAGCATGGGCATCAAAGTAACCCATTGATATTTGTATTGTCCCCAAGACCTCAAAACCAAAGTTCCCACTCCCAGGGCAATGACAGCCAAAAGCTGATTTGCAATTCCAAACATCGGCCAAACGGTCCCGATGTTTCCCGTGAAAATAAAATAGCCCCAACAACACACTACTAAAAGTGACGTGACCACAGTTCCAGGAAGCCAATCGGCCCGCTCAAAGCGTTTGTCACACTTTCCTAAGAACTCCTGCAAAACAAATCGGGCGATTCGGGTTCCTGTATCAATAGTGGTCAAAATGAAAAGGGCTTCAAACATGATACAGAAGTGGTACCAGTACGAGAGGAAGCCCGATAGGCCTGGGATCTGAGATAGAATCTTTGCCATTCCAATGGCAAGGGAGACGGCTCCCCCCGTTCTGCCCTGAACTTTTTCTTGAACTTCAGTTTCCAGAACTGGCAGCTCCTCAATGTGGTATCCGAGGAGTTTTAAACTCTCGAATTTTTGCGGGCTCACATTAATCGCAAAATAATCTCCAGGGTTGAGGCTTGCCACAGCAATCAAAGCAACAACTCCGACCAAACCTTCAATCAGCATGGCTCCATAGCCAATGACCCGACAATCCGATTCGCGGCTAACCATTTTCGGAGTGGTTCCAGAAGCAACCAAGGAGTGAAATCCCGAAACAGCGCCACACATCACTGTGATGAAAACAAAGGGAAAGACTTTTCCCGACACAATCGGTCCCCCTCCATGAACAAAGTCTGTCAGAGGCGGTAGCTGCAATTCCGGATTAACCACCATCACTCCAAGGACTAAGAGTCCGATAGTACCTATTTTCAAAAAGGAAGACAGATAATCCCGAGGACATAAAAGAAGCCAGACTGGGAGAACCGAAGCCATAAAACCATAGGCCATCATTGCTACAGTGATTTGGTTTTTAGTGAGCGAAAAAATCGCGGCCCAAGAGGAGTGGGCAATTTCACCTCCGAAGACGACAGCAGCTAAAAGAGCAACCACCCCGATCACAGTGGCTTCTCCAAGTTTCCCGGGTCGAATCTTATAGGCATAAAGCCCCATGAAAAAAGCAATGGGAATGGTCATCGCAATGGTGAAAGTTCCCCAAGCACTTTCCGAAAGCGCGTTGACAACCACAAGCCCCAAACCAGCTAGAGCGATGATCAACACAAAAAGAACCGCAAGCCCAGCTGCCACTCCTGCGGAACTTCCCAGTTCCACTTTGACTATTTCAGCCAAGGATTTTCCTTGGTACCTCATCGAAGCCACCAAAATGATAAAATCCTGAACAGCTCCAGCCAGAACGACCCCAACCAGCAACCACAAAAGCCCTGGTAGGTAACCAAATTGCGCTGCTAACACGGGTCCGATCAACGGACCCGCTCCGGAAATAGCGGCAAAGTGATGGCCAAAAAGAACCCATTTATGGGTTGGGTGATAGTTCTGTCCGTCATTTAGAGAATGGGCGGGTGTTTTTTTTAGATCATCCAAAGCGCAAACTCGGGCAGCCAAGAAAGCGCTGTAATACCGGTATGCAATGGCTAGAACACAAAGGACTCCCACAATTAAAGGTAACGCTTGCATGCCCCTATTCTAAAGGTACGGCTTTACTTTTGTCGTCCAAAAGAAAAACACTGCCCTCTCCTGGAATGCGCCTCTCCCCGGCTGGAACTCCCACTGGCACTTTTGATGCACCCTTTCTTTGTAAATAGAAAACACTTGGTTTTTTGGCCCTAAATACCGAAAAGAAAAAGGGAACTTATGGCAAAGAAACCCATCAATCTACGCTCCATCGGGATTTGGCTCGCCTTTGGAATTCTGGCGACTTCTCTCTATTTTTCGCGAACCCCCACGGGGACTCACTCCAAGAGGGAGAAACTCCCCGAAACCAATCTGGTATCAAAAACCCCGCAGCCCACCGAAGGAACCCAATCACAATCCCCGGAACCCATGACTTTTTCAAAAAGGGATTCGCTTGAAGTCCCTGAATCTTCCCAGAGGGCTTCGTCTGAAAAGCCGGAGTCAAAGCCTCCGGAACTCACTGAGACTCCGCACGGAGCACCGATCCTTCAAGAATTGAGAAACAACTCGCAGAGCTCTGTAGAAGAATCTTTTCCCCACCCACAAACAGCTGAAGGGGCTCTTCAAAGACCAGACTTAAGTTTGAGCTCAACGCCCCAAACCCCTATGGGTTCTGCAACGCTGTCCGCTTCTGTACCCAATCAAACAAACGCCCCCGTTTCTCTTACACGCGGTTCGGCTTCGCTCTCTGGGGCAGATCCCTTGAAAACGATTCGCCTGAACAAAGCTGGCTCCTTGGACGCTGTCTCTTTGAAACCTTACAGAGAAGATTCGGAATTTCCCCGGAACCCAAGTTCGCTTCTCACCAACAATTCGCAATTTCAAATGGAACCCAAAAGTGAAATCCCTCCCTCTTCAGTGAGAGACAGACTCCTAGCTTCAAACCCAACTCCAAAAACTCGAGCGCTGACTAACTCTAAACCCACAGCAAACGTCAGTTCCGATTCGGAAGAGGATCCCCCTCCTTTTCCTTCCGCCAATGACCGTGAAGCAGGCAAAGGGGGATCCCTGCTTTCCTTGGCCAAGCCCTATTGTTTTCTTCTTCCAACGAATAGCCCTGCCCTCGAATGCGCCATGAAATCCGTAAAACTCATTGTTTCTGAATATGCAAAAGCAGATGTGCATGTAGTGCCAGTCTTTCGCTGGTGGGGCAGTGATTACTCAAACAATCCCAGCCAGCTTGAGGAAGAAGCCAAGCAAGCCTGCAATCTTGAAAAAGCTTTTCCTTGGATCAAAGGCGGAAACCAAACAGCATCCATTCAAGCTTTTGTAAGACACCCCATTCCCAGCATCCAGTGCGGGAAGGATCCTCAAAAAGACCCTGTTTCGGGCTGCTCCAACCTCTGTCCCTCTGGAAGCCCCAGTTTCTCAACAGTATCAGAAGATGAATGTTCTCCGGGAACTGCGCTTCACGAATCGGGACACAGTAATTGCTGTGCAGCTCAATGTAAGAATCAAGGAGATTGCAAGCCCCCCCCTGGAGTAGATGCCGGTTGCGGATTGTGTCTGGAAACGGGGGGGCAATCAGCTTCCAATACTTATCTGCGCCGTTTTCTAGCCAGCAAAGCACCCTCCGGGGAATGCAAGTTGACAGCAGCCGCGCTTGAATCCATTCGAGCAGGAGCCTCTCCCAATCCCGGATACGCTTACGATCCAAACAAAACCTATAAGCCCCGCGGAAAGAAGCTTGACACCATTTTCGGAAAAAAAGGGGTAAAAAAACTGCTTCGTGGAGTCGGAGATAAAGCAGACGGCGACGGAAGCGGACAAGGAGAAGGGACCCCTATGTCTTCCGATGACGGTTCTGCGACCACTCGAAAAACATCCTCAACGCCTTCGAAAAGCACTCAAGAAAACGGCGAAAACACTATCTCTCCAGCAGGGGAACCAAAGGGTTATTCCGATGGGGAAGTCGATCAAATGACTCAATAAAAGATCTATTTTTTTCTTACGGTGTAAATACTCTCCAAAAATTTCTTTTCGTTTTGATTAAGCCCGGTCCCAGCAATCTGTTTAAACCGTTCCAGGGAAAGGGATTGGATAGCCCCTTTGGACTCCGATCTAAAAAACGCCTGCATATTTTCATCTTTGAAAACTGGAGATGCCACAAAACTTCGGACAGAGGAACGAACGGCCTCATTATTGTTTCTCGAAGCCAAATTAGCCCAAAAAGCCCACCTCTGAATGGGGGGGAATTTTTCGTAAGCCACTTCACTCAAAATTAGCTTCCAGATTTCCACGGCTTCTTCAGAAAGCCGTTTCTCGATCTGGCTCAGCATTCCTCCGGATAGAAACACCACTGGTTTAAAGACCACTCCAATAGAGCTGCGCAATTGCTTCTTTTCCATTTTTGATTTCCAGAGAGCGTAACGCTCAACCATTTGAATCAGCATCCGGACGGAGTCCTCTTCCAATTGGTCCTCGTGTAAAAAGCCTTTTACAGCCCTGGTCACCAAAAGAGAATCGGCACGGTTCGAATCAGAATAGTTCTCCAGCATTTGAATGCTGATTGAAGCTCCATGGTAAAAGCACTTCCAGCCAGTCAGAATATTACCCTCCTGAATGAGCATTAAGCGGAGCTCCTGAGGCTTGGTTTCCCTGTAGAACTGCTCCCTCAGTTCAAAAGACTTTCCCCAATCGATCTTTTTCCCTCTCTCTGGCAAAGAAAATCCATACCGAATGGGCTCGCGTGGCAAATCCTCAAAAGCTAGAAATTCAGACAACATCCAAGTAAGTCCTGTCTTGGAGTCTTTAGGGATCCGTTCAACCCGACCAGTCCGATTCTTGAATTCAACCCTGATGGAGTCTCCGGTAGGGCTTTGGCATTGATAGGTAGGCTCATCCGATCCGGCAAAACACAATGAAGCCACGCTCCAGATCCAGAATCCCGCAAACCAAATCCTAAACGAATGCATCATTTCGAAGCGTGCTTTCCAGAACTCTTACTGGCTTTTTCCATGAGAGCTTTGGCATTTGCCAAGCCGGCTTTGGACACTTCCGATCCGCTCAGAAGCCGTGCTATTTCAGCGGTACTTTCGGCTCTCGTTAATTGAATAATTGTGGACTCTGTTCGCACAGCTTGATCTTTGCTCTTTTTGGACTTCGCTTCTTTCTTCACCAAAAAATGGGTATCCGCATACACCGCCACTTGGGGAAGATGGGAAATGCACAACACTTGAAAAGCTTGAGCCAAACTTTTCATTTTTCTTCCCACCACATCTGCGACCCTGCCCGAAATACCCGTATCGATCTCATCAAAAACCAGCACACACGTTTCAGCGTCTGCAACCAAAGCTTTTTTCAGAGCAAGCATAATTCTAGAAAGTTCCCCTCCGGAAGCTACTCTTAGCAAGGGAAGAAGAGGTTCGCCGGGATTGGAAGCGAGCATGAACTCCGCCCGTTCAAAACCGTCGCTTCCAAGACTCTGAAGCAACTCTCCCAGCTTCTGGGACAACCCGATCAGACGTTTGCTTCCGAAACTCTGACAATCCAACTTCCATTCTCTTGGATCTACTTCTGCCCATAAAACATCAAAAACAACCCCGGGCATCGCCAGCTCAGCCAATTCAGATTCCACTGCTTTTTTGATTCTGTGAGCTGCTTTGAATCTCTGATTGGAGAGTGCTTTGGCTACTTGAACAATTTTTTCACCTTGGGCAATCAATCCCTCCAACTGCTTCTCCAAATCAGCAGTGAGATCTTCCTGGCTCAGACAATCTTTTCTGAGTTTTTCCTGAATTTGAACAAGTTCTTCAACTTCTCGAACTCCATGCTTTCTCAACAATTCTTGATAACCGAACAACCGCTTGTGGGCCTGTTCAATTTTGTCTTCATCCAGATCCAACGAACTGAGCAAGCGATTAAGGTCATAACTGAAATTGTCCACTTCTGAAGCGAGAGACTCCGCTCGATTCCGAAAGCCCTCCAGCTCACTACTCTCTACTTTTTCGTTTAACCGTGTCAGTTTTTTCACGGAATCCCACAACACGGATGTTAGAGACTGCCCGTCCACTTCCAAATTGGACAACACATGAGCCAGCCCTTCTTTCAACGCAACGGAGGTTCGAGAAGTATCCGTAAGTTCTTTGCTCGCAATGAAATCTTCCACGGCAGGCGAAAAGGTCTCCAGCTCCTGAAGCCTAAAAAGATGGTAATCCAAGTCCTTTCGCCCCGAAACAAAACTCTCGATGAGTTCTTCTATTTTCCGAACTTCAGAAAAGCACTTTCGGAATTCTTCTCTGTAGACTTCCACAATCTTTTTATCTTCGAGAAACTTGTCCAGATAGGACAAGTGAAACTCGGGCCGCATCAACTTTTGGTTGTCGTGCTGGCCAAAAATATCGACCAAACTAAGGCCTAACTCCTTCAGGCTGGCGGCAGTTACAGGGACATCATTCACCAAAGCACTCGCTCTGCCCTTGGAGTTCACTTGCCTTCTGACAATAATCAAAGACCCTTCGGGGCTTTCCTCGAGGGGAACCCCCAAAGTGTTTAAAAAAGCCAACCCTTCATGACCACTTCTCAGAAAGAACTCGCCAGTGACAGTAGCTTGCTCGAAGCCCTGGCGAATAATATCGGGACCTGCTTTATGCCCGAGAAGAAAACTCAGGGCTCTGATCAGGATGGATTTTCCTGCGCCCGTTTCCCCGGTAATGACATTGAAGCCATCAGAAAAGTCGATTCGAAGTTCCTCAATAATCGCCATTCCCTGAATGTGAAGTCTTTGAATCATAAAACCTTCGTAACCAAGGGCCCTCCAGCGGTCAATCCCAAACTCAACTCTCGAATTCAAAAGTTAGGGTGCCTTTAGAACAATCCACTTTAACTTTGCCGCCCTCCGTCAGGCGTCCGAATAAAATTTCATCCACCAGCTTCTTTTTGATGTTCTCATCGATGGCTCGAGCAATGGGGCGTGCCCCAAAGCTGGGATCATAGCCTTTCTCAAAAATAAACTCTTTAGTGGCATCGGAGACAGTGAGGGTAATTTTTCTGTCCTTCAAAGTCTGCCCCATCTCCTCCAATGCCTTATCAATCACTTTCATGACGACGGCCTTGTCCAGATTCGAAAAACTAACCACTGCATCCAAACGATTAATAAACTCGGGGCTAAAAGCATTTTTAACAGCCGAGTCCGATCTCTTTTTGCTATCCGATGGGATTATCCCCATGCCCTGCTTTGCCACTTCTCTTGAGCCCACGTTCGAAGTCATGATGAGAATTACGTTTCGAAAATCCACTACTTTTCCGTTGGTATCAGTCAATTTTCCGTTGTCCATGACTTGCAATAAAATATTCGCAATATCGGGATGGGCTTTTTCCATTTCATCAAACAGAAGAACAGCATAGGGATTTTTTGAGACTCTCTCAGTCAAAAGCCCGCCTTCCTCAAACCCTACATAGCCGGGGGGCGCTCCCACTAATCGGGAAACTGCGTGCTTCTCCATGTACTCACTCATGTCAAAACGGATCAGCTCGGTTCCTAAAAGTTTGGCAAGCTGTTTGGATACTTCTGTTTTACCGACGCCGGTTGGCCCAGTGAACAAGTAACACCCAATGGGTTTCAATGGATTACCCAACCCGGATCTTGAGAGCTTGATGCTTGTTACCAGTTTTTCAATGGCTGGATCCTGCCCGAAAATAACTTCTTTGAGATCCTGCTCCAGCGTCTGGAGTTGTTTTTTATCAGAATTCGATACGGACTTTGCCGGTACTTGGGCTATGGAAGATACCACTTCCTCAACATCCCTGACCGTAACCACCAGCTTCTCTTTTCTCGCATCCTTCAGCCGGAGTCGAGAACCTACTTCATCCAGAACATCGATAGCCTTGTCTGGAAGAGGCCTTGAATGGATGTACCTATCGGAAATCTCAACGATCGCGCGAGTGACTTCCGGAGAATAGGCAACCTGATGAAAATCCTCGTAGCGCGGCTTCAATCCCTCCAAAATTTGTACTGTTTCGTCAATTGAAGGCTCTCTGATATCCACTTTCTGAAAGCGCCTGAGCAAAGCCTGATCTTTTTCCAAATAAGCCCGGTATTCCTTATAGGTGGTAGTCCCTATGCAAGTGATGGATCGATTCGCCAGCGCTGGCTTTAGCAGATTGGAAGCATCGACGGCTCCCCCACCGGTAGCTCCCGCACCAATCAACGTGTGCATTTCATCGATAAATAAGATACTGTGCTTCTGCTCGCCCAATGACTTTACAACTGCTTTTAATCGAGCTTCAAAGTCTCCCCGATACTTCGTACCTGAAATCAAAGACCCCAGATCCAGCGAGAAAATAACAGCGTCTTTTAATTTCTCAGGAACCTTCCCTTCAGTGATTCGTAATGCCAATCCATCCGCTATTGCCGTTTTTCCCACTCCGGGATCCCCCACCAACAGCACATTGTTCTTTGTTCTACGAGAGAGGATCTGAGCCACTCGTTCAAGAACTTCATCACGGCCTATTAGCGGATCAATCAACCCTTTTCCAGCTCGATCATTCAAATTCACTGTGAAAGCGCTCAGAGGGTCTGCTTTCCCGGATTCATTGTCCGAGCCTTTTTGAGCCTCCCCTTTGTTCTCCAGTTCAGAATCCTCAATCTCCGGACGGCTCCCTACGATTCCATGGGAAAAATACCGAACAACGTCAAAATGAGTGACTCCCTGCTCATTCAAGAAATACACTGCGTGGGAATCCTCTTCCCCCAACAGAGCAATCAGTAGATTTCCGGAAGTAACCACTGTTTTTCCAGCGCTTTCAACCTGGAGGACTGCCCGCTGGATGACCCTGTGAAAAGCCACAGTCAAAACCGGTTTAAAATCTCCTGCCGGGCCTTCCAACTTTGCAGGCAAGGGAGTTCCATCAGAATTTACAGATTGGACACTTTCCAGATTTTCGCGGATGAACTTTTCCAGCTTTTTTTTCAACAGCTCGATATTCCCTGAACACCCCTCGATGATGTCAGCTATTTCCGGATCTTCCAAACCAGACAACAGCACATGTTCAAGAGTTACATATTCATTTCGTGCATCGGTGGCCTTTTTAATTGACCGACTGATGGTTTTTTCAAGTTCCGGGGTAAATCTCATCATTTTGTAATCTATGCCCTCTCCACAATACATTTCAGCGGGTATTTGTGGCCCTTTGAGTATTCATTTACTTGCGCTGTTTTTGTTTCAGCAACTTCCAGTGTAAACACTCCAGCCACCCCGCTTCCTTTTTTATGAACTTGCAACATAAGTTCGGTAGCTTGCTCCAAATTCTTTTTGAAAAACTTCTGTAAAATATGGACCACATAATCCTGTGGCGTGAAATCATCATTTAAAATGACCACTTTATAAAATGATGGAGTCTTTGTTTTCTCCTGCGGGCGAACCAACGTTTTTGTTGATCCAGCCCCATCCCATTCTTCTGACATCTTTTTACTTCTTTCTTTTTCGAACTGACCTGACAGCATCCAGGTCCGATGCAAAATAATGTTCCACTGCTTTGCTGGCCAAGTAGGACGATTTTACAGTCCATTTTTCTTCGTGAATCGTCAAAACAGCAAGTCCGAGGGTTCTGTCACCCTTTTTAGCATACCCGACAAACCAATCATACTTTCCTCTGGGGTTGGTGCCAGTTAGTGAACCCGTTTTACCTCCCATTTCCACATCCGCTTTTGCCGATTGTCGAGCCAGACCCCGAAAACTTTTTCGAGACGTTCCGAATCGAACTGTGTCTTGCATCATCGTTCGGAGCTCCCGAGCCGTTTCCGCACTGATAACTTGTCCGATAGGTCTCGGCTCTGCTTGATAAGGCAGGCCCACTTTATCTGGAGTAAACGAATCCACCAGGAATGGCTCCATCATGACCCCATCATTCGCAATAGCCCCTGCAATCATGGCGCCCTGAAGAGGGCTCATCAACACATTCCGATTGAATCCGCTTGCTACTTCCGCTACCGATAACGGATCTTCTCCAGAGAACCCAAAGGTTCCGGACTCAGCCGGCAAATCCACTGGAATATTTTTGTTAAACTGAAATTTTTCCGCATACTGATTGAGGTCTTCTTTCGGAATGGTGTAGATTCCAAGCTTTCCAAACACCGTATTCACTGAACGGGCAAATGCCTCGCGCAATCGCATTTTGCGGACCCACCGCTGATTTTTGGGCGGCTTCAAATTCTGTCGGTATAAAGTGTGGTTGGCTCCAGTAAAAGAAATTACCGTCTCCGGATTGGCTTTGTTTTTATCCAAGGCAGCGGCTGCCGTTACGATCTTGAAAACAGAGGCCGCAGGAAAGGACGCCCGGAGCGCAACACTCCCTATATCCTTTTTGTTTTTGTTGAAACTATACAACGCTCGAATAGCCCCGGTCTTTGGATCGATGGCCACAAAAGCTCCAAAGTCAGGCTTGTAAGATTGAAACTGCTTTATCAGCGACTCTTGCAGGTCCTGATCCAAAGTGTAAGTGAACTGGCCCTGCGTTTTTATATTTTGTTCTTCAAGTTCGATCTCACCGCTGGGGGGGAATTCATTTTTGGAAACAGAAGCACTTAAACTTTGCGCAATCACTCTCTTTGAATAAGGGGTTTTCTTTTCGGAAGAGCTCCAAAAAACGCTCATAGCGAATAAAACGACCGCAAAAAATCCCAATAGCCCCAGTGACAGAGATCGATGCTGTTTCATAGATGGATAGTTCTTTAACCTGTGCCCAAACTATACCGCAACCGGGACGCTCTGATGAGGCTGTCGTTTTTTACTCTTATTTTCAAATACTTACAAGCAACGTTGAAATCTTGTATAATAAGATGAATCTGAGATTTGCATGTCGAAAACCCTTCCCCCATCCCCGCAGTTACTCTGGGCTTATTCCCAGGGTTTTTTTCCAATGCCCAATCTGAAAGACGAAACAATTGAATGGTACAGACCCGATCCAAGAGCCGTCTTACCTTTGGACCAGTTTCACGTTTCCCGCTCTCTTAGAAAAGTCTTAAACCGCGACGTATTCTCCACTACTTTAAACAAGGCATTTCCCGAAGTTGTCTTTCAATGTGCCAATCGCCCCGAGACTTGGATCAATGCTGAATTTAAGAGAGCTTATGGAGAATTGCATCACTTGGGGCATGCACATTCTTTGGAAGTATGGGAGGGGAACGAACTTGCCGGTGGGGTGTACGGGGTCCAGCTGGGTGGAGCTTTCTTTGCTGAAAGCATGTTTTCACTAAGAGACAATGCGTCCAAAGTTGCTTTGTATGAACTAAGCCGGCATCTAAAATCCCAAAACTTTCTTTTGCTGGAAATTCAATTTTTAACTCCCCATTTGGCCTCATTGGGAGCTGTGGAAATACCGGACACTGATTACGAAGCTCTTTTGCAGAAAGCTCTCCCAATGCCTTGTCAGTTTTGAGATCGGATTCCCAACTCTTTCATTTTGAGTTGCAACCCTTTTCGACTCAAATTCAGTAGCCGCGCAGCTTGAGTGACATTTTGTTGGGTCTCGATAAGAGCCTCTTCAATGGCCCTTCTTTCAATTTTTCGAGTGGCATCTTTTACTTTTTCCTTCAGCCCTCCCAATGCCTTTACCTGCCGTTCAATGAACTGTTCTTCTTCGAATTCCAAAATCTCCTCCGGAAGCTGCTCAGGGTGAATCACGGAGCTTTCGCCCATGATCAAACACCGTTCCACAACGTTTTCCAGCTGACGGATATTTCCAGGCCAAGGAAACTGGACCAGTAATTCCATTGTTTCCGGCGAGAGTCGAGGTTGCTCTCTTTTGAGTCGTTCGGAAAATTTCTTGCAGAAATGGGAAACCAACGCGGGAATGTCCTCACGACGCTCTCTAAGAGGCGCAAGATGAATCGGAACAACATTGAGCCTGTAAAACAAATCACTTCGAAAAGTCCCATTTCGAACTTCTTGTTCCAAGTTTTTGTTTGTTGCAGCAACCAATCGTACATTCACATGATGGGTTTTGATTCCTCCAACTCGCTCGAAACTCTTCTCCTGAAGAGCTCTCAATAATTTCACTTGCATTTCAAGCGACATTTCGCCGACTTCATCGAGAAACAGTGTTCCGCCATCCGCCAATTCGAATCGCCCAGGTTTGGTGTTTTGAGCACCGGTAAAGGCTCCTTTTTCGTATCCAAACAACTCGCTCTCCAAAAGTGTTTCTGGAATAGCAGCGCAATTGATCTTGATTAGCGGACCATTCTTTCTGGGACTTTTGTCATGAATAGCTTGAGCTATTAATTCCTTGCCGGTTCCGCTTTCACCCGTGATCAATACGGTAGTATCCGTAGGAGCTACTTTATCCACCAAAGTCAGAGCTTTCTGAAGCTGTGCCGAACTCCCCACAAATACTACACCGTCAGAGAACTTAACCGAGTGACTTTGATTGAAACGATAATCCAAAAAGGCCTTTTCGATAACTTTCAGAATCTCCTGACGCTCAAAGGGTTTGCTCAAATAATCAAAAGCTCCCTGTTTCATCGCATCTACTGCCGAATCGATGCTGCCATGAGCAGTCAGGATGATCACCGGAATAGGGTGCCCTTCCTCCCTGAGCCACTTCAAAAGCGAGAGGCCATCTTCCTGTTGCAATCTTAAATCACTCACGATCACGTGGATTTCTTGTTTCTGAATCGCTTGTCTTGCTTCCAGCAATGTTCCCACTGGAACCGGGTGGTAATGAGAGGATTTCAACATTGCAGACAAAATTTTCCGGATATTCTTTTCGTCATCCAAAACCAAGACAGTATTCATGGTCACCCAGCTCCTTGGGGTGAGAAGGTAGGACTCAAAGCAGGAGCTTTTCCTTTTGATGACTTGCTACTGGCTGGCACGTGTAAAACAACCCGCGTTCCCCGAGGGCTGTTGGGTCTGATTTGTATTGTCCCCCCTGCTGATTCGATGAGTCTCAAACAAATCGCAAGCCCCAATCCAGTCCCCTTAGGTTTAGTCGTGAAAAAAGGAGTGAAAAGTTTTGTCCGATCTGCCGATGAAATCCCAGGGCCATTGTCTTTCACCTCAATCTCCACATAGGGTTTGTCCGGCTGATCCCGTAGTTTTTCCCAACCCTCAATTGTCTTGAAGAGAGGAATGCCCCAGGCCCACCTTCTCCGATTTCTGATTTCTCTGATTGAAACAGTCAGAGATGGATTCTCTTCTCCCTCAACGGCTTGAACAGCGTTCAGAAACAAATTAATCAATACTTGTTTGAGAATCTCAGGATCCATCACAGCTTGAATGTCGCTTTGTTCTGCGTGAACCAACAACTTCACTTTTGAGTCCTGAAGGCACAAAGCGGCAGTGTGCTCGACAACTTTCAGGGGATCGCAATACGACTCGGGATCCTGACGGCGTGGTTTGGCAAAATCCAGAAATCGAGTGACCACTCCAGAGAGTCGATTGGCTTCATCCTGAATGATCTTCAAATACTCCTCAGAATTTTCCTTGCTTTGTTCGTGGCTCAGGAGTTCTGCCGCACCTTTTATGGCTCCTAGTGGGTTCTTGATTTCATGAGCGAGCCCGGCAGCCATTTCACCGATTGTCGCCAGCTTCTCCCGCTCTCTCGAAACGGCCAAAGCTTGTGCGCTTTTCAACAAAAGTGCAATTTGTCTTGAAACAGGAACGAACAATCGGAGCAAATCTGTACTCAAAATAATTCTTTCACTGAGAGGGGCTGCAACAAAACCAACCACCCTGTCACTGTAAAAAAAGGGAACAATCAAATCCGCTTCCATCTGGCGAAGAGAATCCAAACAATCCTCCAGAAACCTTCTCCCTTGTGCAGAGTGAAAAGATTGCAAATCTGTCCGAATGGTGTCCCCCACAAATGGACGCCCTCTCCGCAAAGTCATGTACTCAACCAAGGGATTGGCAGAGGACAACTCACAGCTCTGCTCTTCAAATCGACTATCGGCTCTAAGATAGTTCACACCATCTTTTTCAAGAAGGTACAGAATGGCTCGATCTATTCCCAAGACCTGTTTTAGACTGGTTGCAATTTTGGTGGACAATTCTTTTGGGTCCGCAATTCCCCTGAGGTCTTCTGCCAAGTTATTCAGTTCCAATTCGAGCTGAACTTTTTTCTTCAAAAATATTCTATCCACCAACTGACTGACAGCTGATTTCAAGGGTTCAAAAAGAACCATGATGGCAAAGGAAGCAACGACCGTGTTAAAAAGAAAAAGCCCCGGTCGAGAATCTACCCAACTCACTAAAAGCCAATAGATGCCAGAGAGCACCAACGAAAGACTGCCGAAAAGAAAGGCCCTGGAAAGCAGTTCTGGAGCTGTTAACAATTCCCGCTGAATGAATAACTGAAATAAAAAAATGAGGTAAAGAGTGCGGACCAATGTCCCCAAAGGCACTACCGAACTTAGGTCCGAGAAATAAAGAGTATCCGTCAAATGGAGCGCAATCACCACCACTAGTCCCCAAGAGGCATACCGGTAGCGAAGTTTCTCTCTGGGCAAAACTTCCTGTTTCTCGCTGCGAACCAAGACAGCAGTCCACAAATACGCTGGGATCAGGTAAGTGGCTTCTGTCAACGTGAGGAGGAGGCCTTTCCATCTCGAAAAACTTGGTAAGAAGACTGCAATGCCTAGCACCAAGAGAAGGGGAAGATAACACCAATCGGCTCGCTTAATGAACCCCGCACTTTTCGGCTGGAGCTCTTTCAACCAGAGCAAGCTGACCGGTCCAAGCAAAAGTGAAACAAAAAGAAACACCTGAGGATCATAAAAAAGCGGGTTCTCAAACCCCTTCATCAAACACAGAAAATCTCGCGCTAGTAAAAAACCACAGAACAAAGAAAAGTTTCGATACACCGGATTCTTTAAATTGCGGATCAGGACGGCAATCCCCAAAAAAGCTGCCACGAAGCAGGAAAGAATCAGACTTATAGTGTCAATTCGCATACTTGCCTAAGTCGTACCATGCGGCTTTCCCGATGTCCAACGCTTAGCATTATGCTACCTTTTGTAGCACAAATGGGTTAAATTTAGGGACGTTAGATGAGCCAAAAACTTGAAAACTATTACCAAGTTCTGAGGGTTAAAAAAGACGCCTCTTCGACCGACATTATTGCGGCTTACCATGCTGCCAAAAGTGCTTTTTCACATCAGAACGCAGCTGCCAGCTTGTCACTAAGTAACGAAGAGATTTCCAGTTATCTAACGCGCATTGAAGAGGCCTATTTAACCCTGACTGATCCGAAAAAAAGGCATGATTACGACTCGGTTTTAAATTTGGCTCAATCGACAGCTTCCCATTCTCCTTCAAGTTCCAACAGTGTTTACCTTGTGAACGGTGAAATGCTGCGGAGAACTCGCGAGCGACTCAACATCAGCTTGGAGGAATTGTTTCGAATTACTCGAATCCCAATTCATTACTTAAGGGCTATTGAAGAAGAGACGGTCGAAAATATGCCTGCGAGGGTTTATTTACAGGGTTTCGTAAAGAACTTGGCCCAAGTCTATAAACTCAATCCCCAAGAAACGGCCCGGCTTTTCTTGGAATATTACGATAAGACACTTTCCCAACGTGCCAACACTTAAATTTATTGTAAGCGCTGAGTTTTCGGGTTTACGACTCGATGTGTTTCTGGTGGGTCAAACTCAAAAAAGCCGAACTTTGATTCAAGAGCATGTTCAAAATGAATCTGTCACAATCAACTCTCGAATTTCCACCAAGCCATCTCACAGACTTATTGAGGGCGATGAAATCTCAATTGAACTCCAAGAAGAGTCGGGTTTCTCTCTGGAACCAGTCGCGGCGCCGTTGGATATTCTTTATGAAGATGAATCTCTTTTAGTTTTGAACAAAGCACAGGGTGTGGTCGTCCACCCGGCGGCGGGACATCAAGGTGACACTTTGGTTCACCACCTCTTGCATTATTTGGGGCAGTCTGAAGCTTTTAGGGAATCCTCCTCACTCCGTCCCGGCATTGTTCATCGTCTCGATAAAGGAACCAGTGGGGTCTTGTTGGTCGCCAAAAACCGGCAGATTCAGGATGCTCTTTCCAGTCAGTTCAAAAGCCGGGAAGTAAAAAAGGTTTATGAATGCATCGTTTGGGGCCAAATCAAGCGAGAGGGTGTCCTGAAAAGTGCCATTGGGAGAGACCGGGTTCACCGAAAAAAAATGAGCTCAAAGTCATCTCGTGGAAAAGAAGCGGAAACTCGTTTTTCGCCTTCAAGCATCTTTCGCTCTTTTACTCACTTATCGGTTTTCCCATTGACCGGCCGCACTCACCAAATTCGAGTGCATTTGTCAGAGTTTGGACATTCCATTGTAGCCGATCCGCTGTATGGAAAAGGACTCACTGCAAAGCGGACAGAAGAAATTGGCAATTCCCTTAAAACTCTGATTTCAGAAACGGAACACCCGTTCTTGCATGCCGCCTCACTGGCGTTTCAACACCCAGTTTCAGGAAAAGTTCTGCAAATCGAGGCTCCCAAGCCATCCGGATTTATCGAACTACTCGAATTACTCCGACAAGAGAACTCCCAATGACTCAGTCGATGTTCCATATAGAATGGGGTATTTCAGTGGAAAAAAAGGGAGACTCCCAACCTCTTTTCGAGCAAGTTCATGGAACAAATATTTTGGAGCTCGGCTCCCCTCCCGACCCTCAGGCTCGGACAACTCCGATACAAGCCGATGGGGTTGTTGCAAGCTACCCAAAAGCGGAACTCTATATCTACACAGCCGATTGCCTGCCGCTTTTATTTTTTACCGAGGAAGAAAATGGGCCAATCGCTGCAATTCATGCGGGGTGGAAAGGTGCCCGTTTAGGCATTATTCAAAAAACTTTTTCCATGTTATCCCACCACCCTTCCCTTCACGTGATCATAGGACCTGCCATTGGCGCTTGCTGTTTTGCTGTTCGCGAGGATTTTATCAATGAGTGGGAAACTGCTGGACTAAGCCCACAGCGGTATCTTTCTCTCAGAGGAAACCGGTATTATTTTGATCTCGTGCGGTATGCCGTGGAGGATGCGTTAAAGCCTTTGCCACGTGCTCAGATTCATCTGGATTGGTTTCGGTGTACCGTCTGTTCCACACCTTCTCTTCCCTCTTTCAGACGAAACAAAAGTGCAAATCCCAGACTGAGGACATGGATAAGAAAGCCCTAAGGCCGCTTCCACTTCATCACCCAAGCATCTTTTTTCCCTTGGTAGTATTTTTTTCGCAGTCCCATTACGGAAAACCCCATTTTAAGATAGAGCTTTACAGCCGGCTCATTGGTCGGATCCACTTCCAAAAAAGCACCTTCGATTCCTGGCTTCTCAAGGACGCTTTTCAACAGTTCACAGCCCAGCCCCTTTCGCTGAACGTCTGTCCGAGTGGCAATGGTAACAATATCAACTTCGTTTCCAGTGCGCAGCGCGAGGACAAAGGAAGCTAACCCCCTCGAATCCTCGATTCCCCAACAAAACGAACCTGGCTGGTTCAAAAAAAACCCATACTCCTTTTTGGACCAAACCGGCACGATAGCAGCCAAGGCAATATCGTATATTGGATCTTCGTCCGCTTGTTTTAATTGACGAATCTGACCAATCATCAGGACAGGAGAAGAGTAGCAGAATATTTTTCAGTCAAAAAATCAATGTAGTCTTGAAGGCCCTTGTCGATCCTTTCTTTTTTAAGCGCCTCTGCGATCATGAGCCTGTTTTTATCCCCCAATTTTTTGGCTCTTTCGGGATAGTTTTTTATATACTGCTCCACTTCCGAATCCGTAATCACCGGGGTCAAACTCTCAATTTTTTTCTGCAGGAACTTCTCCGCCAACAGCCCTTCTTGCAGCCTTCGCAACGCTTCTCCCTCAGAAATAGAAAAGGCGCGAAGAAGTTGAGCCCAATCCGAAGCATGGCCCTGTTCCTTTTTTCGTTTCAGAAATTCACTGGCTTCACTGGAGGCAGTTTCTTTAAAACCGACCGTTTTAGCCTCCTGAACAATCATTTTCTCAAACATGGTCTTTTGGATTGTTGCTTTCAGGGACTTATCAGTCTCGATCAGGACGACAGGACGGGTCCCGGACCTGAATCGCTGCAGGCCTCTAAAAAAATAAGCATCCTGAACTGTAATCAACTGATCGCCGACTTTTCCTGCAACCGCATTAACCAATGCAGCGTGGGTGTTAGCTGCTCCTGAGATCAAGAGCAAAATCGTGACAATCAGGTGTCTCGACATGCAATCCCTTCAATTTCAACCAAGGCGCCTTTCGGCAAGGCTGAGACTTCAACCGTTGCTCGAGCAGGATAAGGGGCTACCATGTGTTTTTCATAGATGGCATTGAACTTGGGAAAATCCGACATGTTTTGTAAAAAAACAGTCGTCTTCACCAGATGTTTTAGACTCAACCCTTCCGCTTCAAGAACAGCCGACAAATTTTTCAAGACTTGCTCGGTCTGTTCCTCGACACTGGTCCCAACCATTTCCATACTCTTGGGATCCAACGGAATCTGTCCAGATGCGAAGACCATGTCACCAATCACTACCGCTTGTGAATAGGGCCCAATCGCTGCAGGCGCCCCCGCAGTCTTAATGATTTTTTTCATGAACTCCCTCCTTCTTTTTAAAACTTACTTTCGCGTGAATATCCACTTCATGATTTTCCAAGAACTTTTGAAGCTCTTTATTTATATCTGTTTTTGAAAGCACTTTTCCAAATTCCCGGGTCAGCATTTCGTACAAATTATCCTTCTTGCGGTTAAACCCCTCTAAAAAAAGCCCCACCAATTCTTTGGGCAGCTTTTTTTCCTTCAAGTAACTGCGAACGCCTTCTTCTGTCATGAAGATCGTAGCCAGCCCAGCAGCCGTAACGTCTTTAACTACTTCGGTCCACCAAGGCTTGTCTTTCTCGTCTTCCATTAAGGGATCGGTGTTTTCGTGATCTTTCTTGTTAGTCATTTCTTTGAATCTCCAGAGCCCGAGTCTCAAATTTATCAAACATTTGCGGCAAATTGCTTTCGGTTAATTTCTTTGTTATCCATCCGGGCACAAGAAAACCAAAGCCCACTGCCAATTCATACCGAACGTGTGTTTTTCTCTGCTGCGGAGTTAAAATCCATCTCCCTTGATTCACTTTGAAGAAATCGCTTTCGACCAATTCCCAACGCACTTCCTTTTCTGGAACCAGATGGAACCGAAGCTCATAAGCAAAACGCTTCATCAGGTCTATTTCAAACCGAACCCCGACTTTTTCAGTGCCTTTACCAGACACAATACTGGAGCCGACAACTTCCGGCAGAAAAGTCTTGTAACTCTCGAAATCAGTGATGGCTTGATAAAGAGCTTTGGTATTTACATTGAATTCTCTTTCCCGTTCAATCTGACTTGCCATGTTGTGTTCCTTTTTTTACACCCACCCGTAATTAGGCTTCTTCGCAAAATGGTGATGGGCTCTGATTTCCCGAACCGTTCCAGTTTCGGATCTCATCACGATCGAATGGGTATGGGCTCCTCGAGAAGTGTACCTTACTCCGCTCAAGAAGCTGCCATGCGTGATCCCAGTCGCAATGAACATGACATTTCCTTTTGCGAGATCCTCAAGTCCGTAAATTCTTTTCTCGTCATTGATTCCCATCTGTTTGGCTCGGACCTTTTCTTCGTCACTGCGGAACTTCAGAACTCCCTGCATATCTCCGCCCAAGCATCTAAGAGCTGCAGCTGCGATGACACCTTCCGGAGCTCCTCCCACTCCCATCAGCATATCAATCCCGGTTTCCTCGCGAACAGTCGCGATCGCCGCAGAAACATCTCCATCGCCGATCAAGCGAATTCTTGAGCCACACTCCCTGACTTCTCTGATTAATTCCTGGTGTCGTGGTCTGTCTAAAATGATCACCATCATGTCTTCCACGGACTTTCCCATAGCCTTTGCAACTTCTTTCAGATTCCAGCTTGGAGACTTCGTGATATCTATTGCGCCCTTTGCCAAGGGCCCAACCGCGATCTTGTCCATGTAAGTATCCGGAGCATGCAATAAACAGCCTGGCTCCCCAGCTGCGATGACCGATAAGGCCTCGCTTCTTCCTAAAGCTGTAATGGTGGTTCCTTCCAAGGGATCACACGCGATTTCAATTTTGGGTCCTTCTCCGGAGCCGACTTTTTCGCCAATAAAAAGCATGGGGGCTTCGTCCCGCTCCCCCTCTCCAATCACTATCGTTCCATCAAACCGAATTGAGTCAAAGGCCTTTCGCATGGACTCCACAGCTGCGGCATCAGCCGATTTCTCTTGTCCCCGACCAATCCACCGCCCCACGGAAAGGGCTGCTGCTTCAGTCACACGAACAAACTCCAGAGCCAGATTTCTATCCATCAGTTTCCCCTTAAGAAAGGCTTACTCATACCAAAGTAGGCAGGATTTTGCTAGACGCGTCGTACAGAACTCAGTGACACACGGCTTTGAGGTGATTAATGTGAGGCCATGCTCAAAAGCAAGAAAACTGAGGCGGAACTAGCCGAGCTTTTCCGTGTTCGAACAAATGACCGAACCAAACTGAGATCAAGAAATAAAAAACGATCGAGACCTGAGAAAGCTTCCGAGGTACTCACTCGTTTTTTTAAAGATGACCCGGAAGCTCTCAGAAAAATGCGAGAGAGCCGCGCTCTCTCCTCTTGGATCCGTTTTGTCGGAAAAGAAGCCGCCCAATTTTCCAAGCCCGTCAAGATAACCAACGGTGAAATGCTTGTGTATGTCTCAGATCCGCTTTGGCTTCATCAGCTGTTGATGCTTAAAAACCAAATTTTGAATTGCTTCCGAAAAGATTTTCCCGATTTAAAATTAAAACAGATCTTTTTTAAAAGGGGCGTTCTTAATTAATCACCCCGTACTGCCAAATCCCCCTGCACCCCGCTCAGTTTTGGTCAAATCATCCACCACAGTCCACTCAATTTGATCAACGCGCTTTATCACCAACTGGGCAACTCGATCTCCATTTTGAATTTTCACAGGTTCGTTCCCAAGATTAATCATCAAGATCATGACTTCTCCACGGTAATCACAATCAATAGTTCCAGGCGTGTTCACTACCGTCAGCCCCTGCTTGATAGACAATCCACTGCGAGGCCTCACTTGAATTTCAAACCCTTCCGGAATTCCGAAAGCCAAACCCGTGGGCACTGCAGCTCTGTGGCCAGGTAAAATATCAAGGGGTTGAGGCAAACAGGCTTTCACATCACAGCCGGCACTCCCTCTGGTCATATATTTTGGAATTTCGACATTGGGATTTAATTTTTTGATTTGTACTGGAATCATTGGAACACCGATAGTTTTTTTAGTTTTGGTTTGTTTTTTGAAAGCACAATTAAAGACTCTTTTTCCGGAGTGAACAATTCTTTGGCTGCTTGTCTGAGGTCATCCTGAGTGACTGAGTCTATGGAGGCTAGGACCTCCTCTACGGGAATGGATCTTCCAAAGAGAATCTCATTTCTTGCCAAAGCCTCTTGTCTTGCTTCCATTTGATCTGCTGACAGAAGAATCATCCCCTTGAGCTGGCCCTTGACTCTATCTAGCTCCTCCATGGGCAGATCATTTTCTCTCAACTTTTCAAACTCTGCGCTGAAAATTTCCAAGGACTTGCCCAGAGAGCGGGAGCTCATTCCAGCATAAATGGTAAAGATACCGGTCTCCGTAAAAGGAAGGAAATCACAGTCCACTGAGTAGGCTAGAGCGGCTTTTTCACGTATCTCCTGAAACAAGCGGCTCCCCATCCCGCCGCCCAGCACAAAGCTCAATAAAAGATAAGCATACCTCTTAGGGTCTCGCACTCCGACCCCTTCAAATCCCAATAAACAGTGGAGCTGATCACTGGCGTTTTTCTGAAACCAATGCCGTTGATGGTAACGAACCGGGTGGCGCTTTAAATTAAGTTTTTGTTGAGGTTTATTAAAACGAAAATAATGTTCACAGCGCTCCCTGAGAGGCTCAAATTCGACACCCCCGGCTACAGCCACAACAATATTTGTGGGCTGGTAGTGGTCTTCAAAAAACCGTTCAACCATCGCGCGGGAAAGACTTTGAATTGTCTTCCGGTTGCCAATAATTGGCTGGCCCAAGCTCTCACCTTTCCACACTTGACGAAAGAGCGAGTCGTAAATGGAGTCTTCGGGCGATTCCTCCACCATGGACAACTCTTGCAACAAGACTTTTCTTTCTCTTTCCAATTCGGTCTTGGGAAACGTTGGGTTGACGACCAAGTCGCTTAGCACATCTAATGCAATATCAATGTGCTCATTTAAGACTGTGGCATGAAAACAGGTCACTTCTCGTTCGGTGAAAGCGTTCAGATCGCCGCCCAAACCTTCCAGGACCGTTGCTATTTGTTGAGGATTGCGTGATTTGGTGCCCTTAAATGCGAGGTGCTCGATGAAATGGCTCACCCCATTTAAAGAGGAGCTTTCATTAACACTGCCGACCCGAACCCACACCCCTACTGAAGCTGACCTTACGTAAGGGTGACACTCGGCTACCAAGGTGACTCCCTGACTCAGTACAGCCTTGCGAAATTGGGGAGCTACCATGATGCTTAATCATCATCTCGACGGTTAAAACGATCATCATCGTCATTGTCGAGCGGCATGGTATCCCGATCATCCCGGGATCTGTCCCGATCAAAACCTCTGTCCCGATCCCGGTCTCTGTCCCGGTCTCGGTCGCCTCGGAACCTGTCATCTCGTCGGGGCATCCGATTCCCCGGCCTTTCGCCTCTGTCTCGTCCGCCCATGGAGCGACCGCCTCGATCACCACCTCTTGGGCCTCTGCCTTCGCCTCTTGGACCCCGCCCACGATCATCTCTGGATCTTTCTTCGCGGTGGCCTTCGTCTCCACCTTGGGGAGCTCCTTCAGGCTTTTCCAGAAGAGCTTTTCTTGACAGTCTAATCTTTCCGCTGGGATCCACTTCCAAACATTTTACTTTGATGGTGTCTCCTGCTTTCACTACATCTTCCACATACCGCACCCGGAAGTGCTCGAGCTCGGAAATATGGCACAGACCTTCAGTTCCTGGAATAATTTCAACAAAGGCACCAAAATCAGCAATTTTGGTTACTTTCCCTTCATAGGTCTTCCCGGGTTCAGGTTCTTCCACAATCTGGTTGATGATATCGATTGCTTTCTGAGCGGACACTCCGTCTACGGAAGCAATCTTAATGAGCCCATCGTCCTCAATATCAATTTTAACACCAGTGCGTTCGATGATACTTCGAATGACTTTGCCACCAGAACCGATCACTTCACGGACTTTGTCCGGTTTAACTCTCATGGTGAAAATTCTAGGCGCATAGGGCGAAAACTCGCTCTTTGCTTTGTCCAAAACCGCATTCATTTTGGAAAGAATATGGAGTCGTCCTTCTCTTGCTTGCTCCAAAGCCTTTTCCATAATTTGTCTTGAGACACCGCCAATCTTTAAGTCCATCTGGAATGCAGTGACACCTTCTTGTGTGCCACACACTTTAAAATCCATGTCTCCCAAATGGTCTTCGTCTCCCAAAATATCCGACAAGATGGCTACTTTTTCGCCTTCTTTGATGAGTCCCATTGCAACTCCAGCAACAGGTTTGGCAAGAGGAATACCGGCATCCATCATGGCCAAGGAACCACTACAAACAGTGGCCATTGAGGAGGAACCATTAGATTCCAAAACTTCTGACACCAACCTAATGGTGTAAGGAAACTGCTCTTTTGAGGGCACCAGAGGCAACAAAGCTCTTTCCGCCAAGAACCCGTGTCCAATTTCTCTACGACCGGGTGGACGCAGAGGTCTGGCTTCCCCTACCGAGAAAGGGGGAAAATTATAATGCAGCAAGAAGGTCTTCTGGAAAACGCCGCTGATAGAATCGATTTTCTGCTCATCGTCAGCTGTACCCAAAGTGACGGCAGCCAAAACTTGAGTTTCACCTCTCGTAAAAAGAGCTGAACCGTGAACTCTTGGCAGCAAACTTGTTTCACAAGAAATCGGCCTGATTTCGTTATAGGCTCTTCCGTCGATTCGACGTTGAGTATTCACGGTCAATTCGCGGGCATAAGCTGCTTTTAATTCCTCGAAATAAACCCCCACAAGTTTGTTTTTGGCTTTGTCTTCATCTGTAGCGGGCTGTTCAACGAGAAACTTGTCGTTGATTGCGCTTTTAACTTCATCAATGGCTGTATATCGGGCCAACTTCTCCCGAATAGCGAAGGCCTTCTCAAGCTGCGGCCAACAAAACTCACGAATGTTCTTTTTCAAGCTTTCGTCCCGGTGAGGCCTGTCGTAGCTGCGCTTTTCTTTGCCTGCTTTTTTGCGCAACTCTTCTTGCATCTCAAACACGGTTTTCATTTCCTGTTGTGCAAAGTCGAGCGCATCAACCATTTCTTTTTCAGAAACCTCGCGGCTCATCCCTTCCACCATCACAACGCCGGTAGGAACTCCGGCCACCAGAAGGTCCAACTTTGTGTTTGCTGCTTCCGCAGGCGGAAAGTTTAGAACGAATTTGCCATCCAACAATCCCACCCGGCAACTGGCCACAGGACCCTGGAAAGGAATATCAGAAAGATGAAGGGCAGCGCTCGCTGCAATCGAAGCCACGAAGTCAGGTTCATTGACCCCGTCTACTGACAGAACAGTCGCCACGACGTTGGTTTCGTACAAGTAATCTTCAGGAAACAAAGGACGAATGGGCCGATCAATCAATCTCGCAGAGAGAGTTGCTTTCTCAGAGGGCTTCGCTTCCCGTTTAAAAAAACCTCCGGGGATCCGACCAGCCGAATAATACTTTTCCTGAAAGTCGACGGTCAGTGGAAAAAAATCTGCAGCTGCATTCAGCTTCCGGGAAGAAACAACTGTAACCAGCACCATTGTATCCCCGTATCGGGCGACAACTGATGCATCTGCTTGTTTTGCCAATTTACCTGTCTGCAGAGTTAGCAGACGTCCGCCGTATTCACGGCTCACTTCGACGACGTTCATAGATGAGTTTCCTTTACTTTCTAATATTTAGGCGCTGGATCAATTGTTGATAACGAGCATTGTCTGTCTTTTTGATGTAGTCCAAAAGACGTCGTCGGGAACTCACTAATTTTAACAATCCACGACGGGAATGATGGTCTTTCTTATGCTCCTTGAAGTGAGGAGCCAGACTGTTGATTCTCTCAGTCAGCAAAGCTACTTGAATGTCTGGAGAACCTGTATCTCCGGGATGAAGCTTATAGTTAGTGATCAATGTGGTTTTTTGTTCTTTTGTCAGACTCACGGTATCCTTCTTTGTTTACTCTAGTCTAAAGTTATGGCCCAAGGAGTTACCATTATTGATTCTCATTGGCAATTGAGGATATTCATCCTTTGCCTTGGGAATCTCCACCCTTACGCCGCCCGTTTGTAAAAATCGCATAAAATTTTGATAACCCCTGCGCCTCAACCCCGCGGGATCCGCTTTAATTTCTTCTAAACTGGAACCTTCTTCTATCGAAAAAGGGCCAGAGGCCAAACGTCTGAGTGCCGTTAAGTGCCCGACAGTACCCAACTTTTCGGCGATCTCTTTGCCTAGACTTCGAATATAGGTTCCTTTGGAACAATGGACTTCAAATACCAATTGGGTTGGCTCCAAATGGACTAGTTCCAACCGATAAAGCTGAACAGGGACTCGCTCTCGCGGAATGCTGATATTCCTCCTGGCCAGATCATAGAGCCTGACCCCTTTAACTTTCTTGGCACTAAACATGGGCGGTAGTTGTTCCCATTGCCCTTCAAAACTCTTCAAGCAAGACGTCACTTCGTCTCTAGACAATTTCGGAACAGAAGCGGTTTTAACGAGATTTCCGGTGAGATCGAAGGAGTCCGTTTCCGACCCCAACGCCAGGGTCGCACGATAGACTTTGTCTGAGTTGATTAGGGAATCAGATAGCTTTGTGGCTTTGCCCAAAAGGAGAACCAAAACTCCGGTAGCAAAGGGATCCAAAGTTCCCGCATGGCCTACTTTTTCCTTTGGAAATAACCGCTTCAATTCTCTTACAACATCAAAACTGGTGGGACCAGCCGGCTTGTCTACGATTAAAACGGCTTCATTCACTGTTTATTCCTCAGCGGAGGGGCTTCCGTGACTTTGAGACACTTGTTCGATGAGACTCATTAAATGAGCCACTTCACCATTATGGGTGTCTTTCTCAAACCGAAGTTCGGGAGTGAATTTAGTGGCCATCGCTTCGCCAATCTTTCTTCGGAAAAAAGGAACTGCGCTCTTAAGCCCCTTCTCAATTTCGATCTGCTTTTTGGGTTCCAGACTGGCTCCATCTCGAGTGTCGTAGTAAACCCGCGCCAAATGGAGGTCTTTTGTGACTTTCACGTCAGTAACCATTACCTCGCTTAACCGAGGATCCGAAATGTCTCGAAGAAGAACATTCATCAGAGTCTCTCGAATGGTCTGAGCTACTTTTTCTGTGCGGATAGACCCGTTCATAAACTTGTTTCGATCACTTCTTCCTTAATGTAGGCCTCAAACTGATCTCCGAGCTTTAAGTCATTGAAATTTTCAAGCCCAATCCCACACTCAAACCCTTGAGCCACTTCTTTCACATCTTCCTTGAAGCGTTTGAGGGATGAGATTTTACCTTCATAAACGATTCGATTTTCGCGCAGAAGACGCAAGAAACAACCTCTTTGAACCTTTCCATCAATCACAGCACTTCCAGCAATTGTTCCCACTTTCGGCACAGAGAAAATATCCCTGACTTCCGCTCTACCAATGACTTTTTCACGAACTTTCTTATCGACCAGTCCGAGAAGCATTTTCTTCAGATCATCCAACATTTCGTAAATGATACTATAGGTGCGAACTTCTGTTCCTTGTCTTTCGGCCAGCTTGATCGCTTTTACGTCCGGACGGACGTTGAATCCAACCACCACTGCACGGCTCGCCGAAGCAAGCATGATATCACTTTCGGTGACACCGCCGGTTGAAGCGTGAAGAAGTTTCAATTTCACTTTGTCAGATGGAAGTTTCGTGATGGTTTCTCTCAAAGCTTCGACAGAACCCTGCACATCCGCTTTTAGAACCACTCTCAATTCTTTGTCAGTCGCGGCTTGCGCCAACATTTCTTCCAAGCTTAATTTCGGTTTGTTTTCTGCCGCGGCTCTTTTCTGTTGTTCCAGTTTGGACTCTGTAATCGTCTTGGCTGTCTTTTCGTCAGCCACAACATAAAACAAGTCTCCAACATCTGGTACACTCGGCAATCCCAATACTTCCACTGGGATTCCTGGCAGAGCCTCATCCACTCTTTGCGAGCGGTCGTTGCTAAGCGCTCTGACCTTCCCATAAAAAAGACCACAAACAGCCAAGTCTCCTGGATGAAGCTTCCCGTGCTGCACAAGAACAGAAACTAAAGGACCTCGGTTCTTGTCCAACCGAGACTCAACAACTGTTCCCCTTGCAGGAACATCATAGTTGGCTTTCAACTCAAGCACTTCAGCCTGCAGCAAAATGGAATCCAACAACGTGTCAATTCCCTTCCCGGTTTTGGCTGATACGGGAACATAGAGAGTATCTCCACCCCATTCTTCAGGAGCTAAACCATGCCCAGAAAGAGTCTGTTTGATTCGGTCTGGATTTGCCTCAGGCAGATCGATCTTGTTGACTGCAACGACAATCGGCACTCCAGCTGCTTTGGCATGATCAACCGATTCCAAAGTCTGAGGCATAACACCATCAGTTGCAGAAACGACTAGAACCACAATATCGGTTACTTTTGCCCCTCGAGCTCTCATGGCTGTAAAAGCTTCGTGACCAGGGGTATCGATAAAAGTGACTCGTCCCTTTTTTGGAACATCTACGTAATAGGCTCCTACGTGTTGAGTAATCCCGCCCGCTTCGCCTTTTGCCACGTTAGTTTTTCGGATGGCATCCAACAACGATGTTTTCCCATGGTCGACATGCCCCATGATCGTTACCACCGGCCCTCTTGTCTGAAGCTTCTCCGGGCTTAAATCCAACGCAGGCACATAATCTTCCTCTTTGAAGACCTTTTGTTTGATCTCAAAACCGAACTCATGTCCTACAAGAGAAGCAGTATCAAAATCGATCACCTGATTTTGTGCAGCTGTCACTCCAAGAGTCATTAGTTTCTGAATGACGGCTGCAGCTTTCTGGCCCAATTCCTTGGCCAATTCTCCGACCGTTATTCCGTTGCCCATTTCAACCACTCGCTTGTGTTCAGCTGGAGTTGTAATTTGGGTTTTAAGTGCCGGACGGGCGATAGCGTTCTTTTTCTTTTTTGTTGAATGCACTAATTCGCGCTTCAGAAAATCAGCGCTCTTAAAGACCGTGCTTTGGCGATCCAGTAGGCGTCTGCGTCCCGCTTCTTTTGCAGCCTCTGTACCCACTGAGGCTTCGATATCCTGAACTCGCTTCAACCCGACCAACGGTCCGGACTCTGCTTGACCTGCCGTCGAGTCGGTTGCTCCCGGCCTGTCTGTTTTTCGGATGGGGGGCTTTGCACTGGCTTCCCTTTTCGGACGCTCCACTTTGGGGCCTACTTTTTCCCCTAAATACGATTCGGTGGAAACACGTTTTACAATCGAGGGAAAAAACCGTCTTTTAATGGGTTCAGTTGGCCGCTCGGGAGTTTCGACAGCGGTTGCCTTCTCAACCGGAATCTCGGGAGTTGTCTCCGACGGAGCCATGCTCGCTTCTTCTTGAGTTGTTTCCGGTGCTGGTGCAGATGCTGAAGTTTCCTTCAACACTTCTTCCATGGAAGGAGAACTCGGCTCTCCTTGAACGCCTTCCGGTTCAGCCTCAACCGTGGGAGGCGCTTCTTGAGCCTTGGAAACAGCTCTTCTACGAATAACAGTTGCTCCCACCCGTTTTTCAGAAACAGAGGATTTTGAGCCGGTGGATGCAGAGGATTCCTTTTTTGCGGGTGTTGGCTTGTTCTTTTTAAAGTAGTCGCGAACAGCTTTGATTTCCTCGGTTCCCAGAACGCTGGTCACTCCCTTAACCTGGACTCCGAGTCTCTGGGTGACTTCCAACAAATGCTGAGATTCGACCCCAAGCTCTTTTGCCAATTCGTAGACTTTTAGTTTTCCAGTCATGCGTTGTTCTATCCCGTTCAATTATTATTACTCAGTCACACCTGCTGAATCAGAAACCTTTTCCTCTTCTTTTTCCCGTTCCTCATGGGCTTTGACTTCTGCCTTCAAACGCTCAAACACAGCATCAGCTGACATTTTGTTTGGATCTTGAGAGGCTTTTTTCTCAGTTTCTGCGTAATGCTTTCGCATTTCATCTAACTTGCCTGAATCAATTAGTTTCTGTGCATTCGCTTTTACCTCAATGGCTTTCTCTTCCGAGAATCCAGGGACTTCCTTCAGCTGCTCCACTTCTGTTGCGATCAATTGCTCCACTTTGGTGTAACCATAATGGTACAAGCTCTGAGCCAAAGTATCCGTCATGCCCTCAATAGCCATGAACATGGCTTTCATGGCATCCTGGCGGATGGCCATCTTTGTCTCAGAAAGAATATCCAATTTCCAACCAGTCAAAATAGAAGCCAGCTTTACATTCTGACCCCGTTTACCAATTGCCAAGGAAAGCTGATTGTCTGCCACAACAATCTCCATTGCGTGGTGGTACTCATCAATCACTACTTTGGATACTTCAGCAGGCGCTAAAGCATTGCACACAAAGCGAGTTTCATCCGCATCCCATGGAACGATATCGATTTTTTCGCCGCGCAATTCCTGAACAACATTTTGAACCCGGGCTCCTTTGACCCCTACACAGGCCCCTACCGGATCCACCTCCGGATCGGAGGACGTAACGGCAATTTTAGCTCTTATCCCAGGCTCTCTCGCAGCTCCTTTGATCTGCACAATTTCTTCCGCCACTTCAGGGACTTCATTTTTAAACAACTGAATCAAGAGTTCCGAACAGGTTCTGGAGAGAACAATTTTAGGGCCTCGGGGGGTTTGTTGGACATCAATTAAAAAAGCCAAAATACGATCACCAGGCTTGAAACTCTCTCCGGGAATTTGTTCTCTAGTGGGCAAAATAGCGTCGGTTCTTCCAAGGTCCACTACCAAACAACCCCTTTCAACGCGTCTGCAAGTTCCGCTGACCAGCTCACCTTTTTTGATATTGAATTCATTGTAGATGATATCCCGTTCAGCATCCCGAACTTTTTGGATGATCACTTGCTTTGCTGTTTGAGCTGCAATTCGCCCAAACTCGGATGAGTCGAGTTTAATACCAATGCTATCACCCACGGCTACATCAGGATCCAACTGCTTTGCTTCCTCAGCAAGAACTTCTGTGTTCTGATCTCCAATATCTTCCACCACGGTTTTAAACTGAAAAAGCTCAACTTCTCCCAAGTCTTCATTGAAATGTGCTTCCAATTCGACGTGAAGGCCAAACTTTTTCTTTGCTGCTGTTAACATCGCAGATTCGAGAGCTTCCACTAAGACAGTTCGATCAATGCCTTTGTCTTTTTGAACCTGATCCAAAACGCGTGATAGTTCCGATGCCATTTATCCTCCCACTAAATTCTAAATTCCCATACCGTTTGGGCTTTCTTAATTTTGTTTAACTCAACCAATACATCTTTACCTGAGACTTTGATCTCCAACTGCCCCGGAAGAACCCTCAACAAATGTCCCCGCAATTGAGCTCCTACTCCTGGCAGGCTTTCCGTCAGCATCACTTTAATCTCTTTGCCGGCAACTTTTTCAAAATCATCTGAAAGTCGAAGTCGGCGATCCAAGCCCGGAGAGGACACTTCCAGTTCATAAGGGCCACTGAACAATTCCCCAGCTTCTAAAATCGGGTCCATGTGACGGGAAACAGCCACACAATCGTCTATCGAGATCTGGGTTCCCTCTTTTAACGTTTCAATAAAGACTCTGAGAAGGGCTTTCCCCGCCATCCGACAATCCAAATCCACCACTCTATATCCTAGCGGACCAAGCTCTTTCTCGCACAACATCAATAACTTATGCTCTAATTCGGTTTTGAAAATGCTATCCAAAACTTTCCCTTAAAATAGTAAAAAAGCGGGCTTTTCGGCCCGCTTGGCTAAAATCAATCAACGAGACGCCAATGTCTTAGCAGTTTCTGGGAAATAAAACAAGTAGGACGCCCTAGGGCTTACTCATAGCCTTCTCTAGGAAAATCCAAGGTTTCGTCGGCTGGTGGGCTTTCGGTGTTCTGCTCTTCTCCTGGGGGAACTGTCGGACTTGCAGGGTTCTGAGAGGGCTCCGCCGGAGCAGCTGTCGTGGTTCGAAGATTCGGTTCTCCCACTCGCCGGACATTGGAAGCCATGGCATTCGGTACGGCACCCGCTTTAAAAGCAACGCGCACCCGGTTTGGGTTGTTCGGGGAGGCGATTTTACCCGTTAACCGGTCAACATAGGCAAAAACAATATCTTCAGGAATAAGAAAATCATTTTTGGGGTAATAAGAGCTGATAAACTTCATGTAGTCGGCCCAAATCGGAGCGGCTGCTTTTCCCCCTGTCTCGCTGAGTCCCAAAGCCTTTTCTTTCAAATAACCCACCCAAACTCCGGATACTACTTGAGGTGAATACCCAACAAACCAAGCGTCCCGGTGGTCATTTGAAGTCCCCGTTTTTCCCGCTATAGCCCCGGGAGCACTGGCTGCGGCTCGACCCGTTCCTTCCCGAATGACAGATTTCAAAAGATCCGTCATGACATAAGCCGTTTGAGGCGAAATCACGGGGGGCTCTTCTTCTTGGGTTCCTTTGGAGACGATATTCAGTGTACTGGGGTTTTCATTTGATGCCTGCAAAGCTGGTAATTCCTCCAAGATTTTTCCCGAACCATCTTCCACTCTTTTGATGTAATGGAGAACGATAGGTTTCCCAAGTCGGGGGAAAATAGCATAAGCCCGCATTATTTCTTCAAGGCTGGCGGACCACGAACCCAAGCCAATGGTTAAATCTCTCGGCAATGCCGAAGTAATTCCCACGCTCCGGGCATACTGAATTCCATAATCAATCGAAATCTCAGACAACAATTTAACGGTGGGAACATTCATCGAACGAATTAAAGCCAACCTTAAAGGGATGTCCCCTTCAAACTTGCCCCCAAAGTTATGAGGCTTCCAGTCTTCCCCGATCACAGTGCTGGTATCCACCTCTTGTTTATCATCGTTACGAAACACAACAGGAGAATCGGTAACCAGAGATGACGGGGAAAACCCTTTATCAAAAGCGGCTGCATAGATTAGAGGTTTAAAAGTTGAGCCAACTTGTCTTTTTGCTTGGAGCGCACAGTTGAATTTGCTTTTCTGAAAATCCAAGCCTCCTACCATTGCTCTCACAAATCCATTTTTGGCATCATACGAAAGAACAGCACCTGCAACCTCAGGTTCTTGCTCCAATGAAACGACTGCTACTTTATTTTCCTTGTCGACTTGCTCCACTTTTACAAAAACCAAATCTCCTTCTTTTACGATCTGGTCCACTCTGGACACAGGCTTGTCTTCGATTGAGACCCAGGACATTCCAGCCACGGGCAATCTCGCTTGGGTAAGTCCCACCCGCAACTCGGCCTCCGTTCCCGAGCCATTCACTTGAACAACCATCCCTTGATAGTAGTTTCCGACCTTTAAAGGGGTATCTCCTACAAACCGACTTGCCCCCGAACCATAGGGACTGAGATCGATATCCAAAACCTTCAAAGATTTTTCAGCGGCGTCCCCTGGCAGTAACCTGGGGGGCTTCAATTCCTCCAATATTTGTTTATGCGTCATCGCCCGCCATTCATCCTTCTCCGTTTCGCTGTTTAAATGGCCTGCCACTCCTCGCCAGCCTGCTCTTTTATCAACCTCTCTGACCCCTTTTCTAAGAGCCTGCTCAGCTGCTTTTTGAAATTCATAATTAACGGTCGTGTAAACTTTGAAGCCAAGTTTCAATACTTCATCTGAACCATATTTCTCCATCAAATGCTGTCGGACATACTCGACAAAATAGGGTGCTTCCGTGTTGTTAACATCCTCAAGCGGATACAAGCGAACCGATTCTTCAAAAACCTTCTTGGCCCGTTCCGAATCCAAATAACTCTCATCGACCATTCTTCGAAGAACGTAAGATTGGCGTTTTTTTGCCAAGTCCGGATTATGAAAGGGATTCCAATCATTGGGTCTCTGGGGCAACCCAGCAAGCAACGAAGCCTCTGCGACACTCAACTCTTTCACATTTTTGTGAAAGTAATTTCGAGCAGCTGCTCCAATTCCATAAGAACCATGTCCCAAATAAATTTCGGAAAGGTAGAGCCCCAAAATCTCCTCTTTGGAAAGCTCACTCTCCATTCGATGAGCCAAAACCATCTCCCGCAATTTTCGAGTGATTACTTTTTTCTTTGACTCAAGTAACAGGGCCCGGGCAACTTGCTGGGTAATGGTACTTCCCCCTTGAGCGTACCGGCCCCGTATCAAATTCGACCAAACAGCTCTAAAAATACTGTTTAGATCGATGCCCTTGTGTTGAAAGAAGTTAGAATCTTCAGCCGAGAGAAAAGCTTGGATGACATGGGGAGGGATCTCCTTAAAATCAACCGGATAACGCCGCTCCATCGTAAACTCGCCAATTTTTTTTCCGTCATCTGAGAACACTTCAGTGGCATGAGAGTGTTGAAAGTTTTTAAGCTGGCTAACTGGAGGAAGGCCCGCGGTAATAAAATAAAGAAGGATCAATCCCAAAAGTGCAGAAGATACTGTTGCTCCCAAAGCAACCAAAGAGAATGTTTGGAATGCTTTTCTAATTTTAAAAGGAGACTTCCTCATTTCGAATTCCGGTTAACCCCCAAATAATCATTGTGAGTGGCAATAAACATCATCAAAGAAGTCTTAATCAATTCATCGACTCCTCGATCGGTATTTCTTTCCATGGTTTTCAAATCCCGAACAATCCATTCCGGAAGGTGAACCACCAGCTCAGACATCTTTGTTTCTTCAACTTTTTTGTTTAATTCGACGTTCATGTCTTTGATATCCTTCTCTTGTAAGGGCTTGTTGGTCAACAACGGAATTCTCAACATGCCGCGGGGAATTATAGAAACTTATTGAAGCCTTTATTTTACGATAAGACTTGGGCTGAACTCAAGTCAGGCAGCTTAAATTCCGGGTCTTACCCCTTTTCAACTGGCGTTCAGAAATTCGAAACCAGCGATACTTCAAATCTTCCCAGCCATGGCTCCGAAAGCCCCTGTTTAAGCTCCTCTGTGGGTAGGAAAACTGAGGCCGCTGCGAGCAATTCAACCGAAGGCAAAACCATGCTTTTTAGACTGATATCGATCTCAGAACCCAAAACTTGGCTTTTACTCGTCACATGATTTACCGGCGTGGTGGCATCTAATTGATAAGCAGGATATTCAGTGCTTGTTTTCAGAAAGTGCAAGCCTCGAATTGTCAGTTCAGAATTTGCAGAGCCCGGAAGGCCCAATTGAAACCCCAACCCAGATAAATTTCTACGGCCCAACACATCAGCCCAACCAAGCCATTTATGGGTTGAGGGAAAAAGAGGGTTAAAATCTGGACTGGACCAAAATCCGTCGAGTGAGACACGAAATCCAAGAGAAGTTATGGGTTTCGATTTGATTTCCCCCCAAGCTTGTTGCCCGTTAGTTTCGCCCCACTGCCCCGATGCCTCGGCTCCTACTTCAATATCATTTAGGTTTAGCCTTAAATGAAATCCAGAAGTGAACAGCTGGCTCAGAGAAGACCGTTGGTCTCTCAACCAAAACAAGTAAGGCGAAAGACTGACACTTTGATTAGGGTGCGTCCAAGACAGATAAGTTCCGTGGAAATCTTGGTCTCCAGTCCCGGCGTTCACGGTATTACTATCCCATAATTTCGTGGAAAAAAGGTCCCATGCTCCGTGCCCCCACTCAAGCCTTGATCTAACTCCATCAAAGCTCCGCCCAGGGTTCTCCCAGTCGGACGCCCCAACCAAGACTTCATCCCCGAACGCAAGGGTTTGCCTCCCCACAATCAGTCTCCACATTTGCAGAGGGTGTACCTCTCCAAAAGCTTGATGAAAATTCAAATAAGGATCTTTGTTTGCCCCGCTAGTTGCGACCGGCACGTTCACACTGGACGTAGCAGGTTGGAGAACGGGCTCCCCAAAGAGTTGGCACGCTTGAGGTTGAATCAAAAACTGGACGGAATCATTGGGGTGGAAACCAAGCCCCGCCCTCGCCCGCATGGAGGAAAAGCCACGATTGGATAGAAAATTGTTTTTTCGATTTTCCTCCACTCTAAACCGAAATTGCCCACTCACTTCAAATACAGCAGGCCAACTGGAGCCGGTATCTGCGGGCCGGGCGGCCCGGAAAGCAATCGGCCCTCTGGAATTATTTTCAGGTCTCCATTTTTTTGGATATTCTCTGACAGTTCCGACCAAAGTCCACACCCCCGGGGCGATTTCCCTGGCCGGTATGTGGTAAGTATGCTCTTCTGTAATCACAAGAGCATTGGCTCTATTGGTCTCACATTCAATTTGAGCTTCCTCGTTATTCTTCCCCCCACACTCCTCGAGGTTGAACCGGACCTTCAAGGTCGAACAAGAGGCCCCCGATACAATACTGGCCTTACCACAACTCTTTTCAGAGTAACCCACCCTGCAAGACATGCAGAAAAAAACAAAAATCAGAAACTGGGCAAACCGATTCATGTCTCCACCTTAACAGATCGCATTTGTCTTGAAAAACTGATAGGTTGAATCTTAGCAATGAGCTCATTTTTAGAACGAAGAAGCCACACGATTTCCTCTGACCTCACTGAATACGTGTTGAGTGTGGGCGTTCAATTTCGCGAAGACACTTTGGATGAGGTTGAAAGCTCGCTTGAGGAGCTGGATCGGCTGATTCAAACCCTCGGGGGTAAGGTCGTAGAAACCATCATCCAGCGTCGACTCAAGCCCGAGCCAAGCTTGTTTATTGGCAAGGGTAAAGCTGAAGAAATCGCAGTCCTCTTAAAAGAAAAGAAATGTGATTTGGTTGCTTTTGATCAAGAGTTGACCGGGACCCAGCAACGCAATCTTGAGAAGGTTCTGAACTGCCGGGTAATTGATCGAACCGGGATTATTTTGGATATTTTTTCAAAGCATGCCCGAACCAAAGAAGCAAAGAACCAAGTGGAGTTGGCCACTTTGGAGTATTTATCAACCCATCTGACACGAAAATGGACCCATTTGGAGAGACAACGAGGTGGAATCGGTCTCAAGGGAGTGGGAGAAAAACAAATTGAGTTGGATAGACGTATGATAAGAAGTCGAATCTCCAAACTGAAAGCGGAGATCGCCCATCATGCGCAAGATCGCTCCGTTCAGCGTCGCCACAGAGACAAGTTTTTACGGGTTGCCATCGTGGGATATACCAATGCGGGAAAAAGTACGTTGATGAACAACCTCACCCACAGCAACGTCTACGTGGATGATCGTCTTTTTGCCACTCTTGATTCCACTGTCCGCATCATTGATCCCAAAACCCGCCCCCCGATCTTGCTGAGTGATACCGTGGGCTTTATCGATAAACTCCCTCATGGTTTGGTGGCTTCCTTTCGTTCAACCCTGCAAGAAGTATTAGAAGCGGATGTTCTTCTTCATGTGGTTGATATGTCATCGCCTTATTTCCAAGAGCAAATGGAGGTGACCAAAAAGGTTTTGGATGAAATCGGTGCCGGGAGCAAACCCGCTTTCTTGGTTTTCAACAAGGCGGACTTGGTGAAGGAAATTTTTCTCCCCAAAATACTGGAGCGTAAATACATCGATTGTATTTCGGTGTCTGCACTCAAACCGTTCGACATGCGTCGACTCCGAGAAACCATATTCAGTTATTTTGAACGAGATATGATGGATTTGGAGCTTACTGTTCCCTACAGCGATACTTGGCTCCAGTCTCAACTCCATGAGTTCTCGAAGGTCATAAAAAAAGATTACCTGGAGGAAGGTGCGCACTTTCAAATTCGGGTCATGAGATCCACAGCAAGTTGGCTGGGCCTATTGGATAGACAGGGGGTCATAGTCAAGGGGAACAACAATGAGTGAACCCGGGTTGACTCTTGTTATCATGTCGGACGGGACAGGTGAGACCGCAGACTTGATTATAAAAGCTGCCCTCGTGCAGTACTCAGGACTGAACCTCAGAGTGGTCCGATACAAGAACGTTCGCACGGAACCTCAAGTCACGGCTATTTTTGAAGAAGCCCAAATCAAGAGGGGAATTGTGGTCTACACCATAGTGACCAAACCTCTGCGCGACTTTGTCGAAAAAACAGCTCAATCCTTTGTGGTCCCAGCTGTCGATTTATTGGGACCTTTGCTTAATCTACTTTCCCAATTTTTTACTCAAAGCCAAAAAGGGGAGCCTGGGCTTTTCCATCAAGTTAATGAATCCTATTTCAAGCGAATAGAAGCCATCGAATTCACTGTTAAACATGATGATGGGCGTTTTCCGGACAACTTGGAAATGGCCGATATCATTTTAGTTGGCTTATCGAGAACCAGCAAAACCCCGCTCTCAATCTACTTATCCTACAAGGGTTTCAAAGTAGCCAACGTCCCCGTTGTCCGTGGAATCCCGTTACCGGAACGGCTTTTTCAAACCGACCAGAGAAAAATAGTGGGGCTGATCATTGAGCCTGAGGCATTGGTCAGAATCCGCCGGGAACGCCTTCTAAAAATGGGTGAAGATCCCAACGGATCTTATGCAGACCCCGAACAAGTTGAGCTTGAGATAGATTATTGTAAACAGATTTTCAGACAAAATCGCCGATGGCCAGTTTTTGATGTGACTAACAAAGCTTTGGAGGAGACAGCAGCTGAAATTGAGAAGTTTGTGGTGTCCGCCCCGACCTGAACAGGACGCGCTCCTTAGTGTCGCATAATTTATCTTCTGTGGCCTAGCTGTGTAAAAAAATCAGGTGGCCTTTTTGTCAGACACAAACTTTTCTTTGAGTTTATCGAGAACACCGTTCACAAAGGCCGGAGAGTTTTCAGCCCCAAACTCCTTCGCAATTTCAACCATCTCATTCACTGTCACTGTCCCCGGTATGTCATCGCAAAACAGAATTTCAAAGGCTCCCAAGCGAAGAATGTTCCTGTCCACTGCTGCCATTCTGTCAGGTCTCCAATGAGAAGAAATATCTGCAATCTTTAGATCAATTTCTTTTACTTTCTCTCCGATACCAATAACCAAACGTCGAGTAAATGGATCCAACCCAGACTGATTCTGCAAGTAGAGCGCCTCAAAATGGTTTAAAGCCATTTCAATACTGAGCTGGTTGTTTAGATCCAGTTGATAAAGGATCTGCAACGCATCTTCCCTGGCTTTTCGTCTGTTGCTCTTCATACCTTGTTTTGAGAATAAATCGGATATCGCCGACAGATCTCTCTTACTTCTCCTCTTACTCGTTCAATCACTGAATCACTCCCATCCAGCAAAACGCTGTGAATGGAGTCTGCAAGCCACTTCATATCCCCTTCCTTCAGACCTCTGGTGGTGATTGCCGGAGTTCCCAAACGAACCCCGCTTGTTACGAAGGCGCTCGTGGTTTCAAAGGGGACCGTGTTTTTATTGGCTGTAAGCCCTGCTCTGTCCAAACGAGACTCAGCATCCTTACCGGTTAGTCCCTGTTTTCGCAAATCAATTAAAAGCAGATGGTTTTCTGTTCCCCCGCTCACCAATTGAAACCCCTTGGCCAACAGATGCTCCGCCAAGGCCTTGCAATTTTGAACCACCTGCTTTTGGTATTCTTTGAATGACGGCTCCAAAGCCTCTTTGAAAGCCACCGCTTTGGCTGCAATCACATGCATCAACGGCCCTCCCTGTATTCCAGGAAAAATTCGACTATTGATTTTTTGCCGCCACGGCTCCTTAAATAAAATAATCCCCCCCCGAGGCCCTCTCAAAGTCTTATGAGTGGTGCTTGTTACAAAATCAGAATGGGGGATAGGAGAGGGGTGAATCCCTGCAGCCACAAGCCCGGCAATATGGGCCATATCCACCAAAAGAAAGGCTCCCACCTCTTTGGCAATTGCGCCAAACTTTTCAAAATCAATGATTCTTGGGTAGGCACTTGCACCAGCAATAATCATTTTCGGTTGGTGTTTTTTTGCAAGATCTCTCACTTCGTCATAATCAATCAGTTGATTGTCCTCCCGAACACCATAATGAACCGCACGGTACAAAAGCCCTGAGAAATTTACCGGGTGTCCGTGGGTTAGGTGTCCGCCATGGGAAAGGTTCATTCCCATGATGGTATCTCCCGGTTGGAGACATGAAAGATAAACTGCCATGTTGCTTTGGGAACCGCTATGAGGCTGCACATTGGCTCCATCGGCCCCAAACAGTTTCAAGCAGCGATCAATGGCCAAGCTTTCAACCACATCCACATGTTCACACCCCCCGTAATAACGCTTGCCGGGATAGCCTTCCGCATACTTGTTCGTCAAAACGCTGCCTTGCGCTTCCAGAACTGCAGGAGAGACAATGTTTTCACTGGGGATTAATTCCAAAGACTCCTGTTGGCGAGCCAACTCTGCTTTGATTGCGTGATTTAATTCGGGATCTTGATGGGATATCGAACTCATTATTTTGCCTCCAGCTTTCTGATAAGCTCCACGCGTTTTGAGTGTCTTTCTCCCAAAAACGGGGTACTCAACCACACCTTAACCATTTCAAAAGCCAAGTCTTCCGGGATTAATCTGGCTCCCAAGCAAATAACATTACTATCGTTGTGTTCTCTCGAAAGACGGGCGCTTTCCAGATTCCAGCTGCTCGTTGCTCGAACCCCTCTTATTTTATTTGCAGCAATACACATTCCCAGACCACTTCCACAAATGAGAATACCCCGTCCTGCTGGCGACGAAGCAACCAATCTGCCGACTTTCTCAGCGAAAAGGGGGTAATCACAGGAGCTTTCGTTGTCAGTCCCACAATCTTGAAAATCAATAGCGGGAAAAGAATCCTTTAGCCTTAATAACAAGGGCTGCTTTAGAGAGTAACCGGCATGGTCACTTCCCACGTAAACGATTTGGTTGGACATTTTAAACTCTTTTGAAAATTAATGTCCCGTTTGTGCCACCAAAACCAAATGAGTTGGACAGAACATAAGTCATTTTTCTCGGTTGGGGTTGATGAGGCACAAAGTTCAAATCACACTCGGGACTCGGATTATCCAAGTTGGCTGTTGCGGGAGCTGTTTGTTCTTGCAAAGCTTGAACACAGTATAAAGCCTCTGCAGCTCCGGCCGCTCCCAACAAATGCCCAGTCAGCGATTTTGTTGAGCTTACTGCCAATTGATAAGCATGGTCTTTGAACACACTCTTGATAGCCAAAGTTTCGTTCATATCCCCCACGGGAGTCGAGGTTCCATGCGCATTCACATAATCAATTTGATCTGGATTCAACTGGGCATCTTTCAGCGCCAAATTCATACATCGGGCTGCGCCCTCCCCCTCGGGACTCGGAGCCGTCAAATGGTAAGCGTCTGCATTGAGGCCATACCCAACCACTTCAGCATAAATTTTTGCGCCTCTTTTTTTGGCATGTTCATAGTTCTCTAGAACTAAAATGGCGCTTCCCTCGCCAATCACAAACCCATCTCTATCTTTGTCGAAAGGACGCGAAGCTTTTTCAGGGGAGTCATTTCTCTCAGACAATGCCCGCATCGAGCAAAAACCCCCGACTCCCAATTCACAAATAACGGCTTCAGCGCCACCCGCCAGCATGATGTCTTGGTCGCCCCTCTGAATTAATCGAAACGACTCCCCAATCGCATGAGAACTGGATGAGCAAGCGGTTGTGATACAAGTATTAGCTCCTTTAAGCCCATACTTTATAGAAAGCTGACCAGCCGCCAAGTTTCCGATTACTGACGGGATGAAAAAAGGCGTTACCCTTTTGGGGCCCTTTTCTCGAATAACCCAATACTCAGCCTGTATTTCAGAAAGCCCACCAATGCCCACTCCGATGCAGGCGCCTGCTTTGGTTTGATCCACTTTATCAAACTCAAGCCCTGAGTGCGCTACCGCCTCAGCACCCGCCACTAGAGCAAGTTGAATGAAGCGACCAATTCTTTTTAGTTCTTTTACAGGAAAATGTTCCTCTGCCTTAAATCCTTTTACCTCTGCTGCGATCTGAGAGGAATAACCGGCAGAATCAAAGAGCGTTATCGGTCCCACGCCAGACTTGACGTTCATGAGGGATTCCCAATTGGCTTTCGCGTTCAGCCCAATGGGAGTAATCGCCCCAAAACCTGTGACGACGACCCGATTCATGGGAATCTTAGTTTACCTTTGATTTAATGTAATTGGAGACGTCAGCGACCGTCTTGATCTTCTCTGCATCCTCATCAGGAATTTCCAGATCAAATTCTTCTTCCATGGTCATAACGAGCTCAACGATATCAAGAGAGTCTGCTCCCAAATCATCAATAAAAGACGCTTCGGGGGTAACACTTTCTACATCCACACCCAACTGTTCAACGATGATATTCTTAACTTTTTCTTCGATGGACATCTGCTTTTCTCCTTCATGAATCAAAGTTGTCGGCAGACTCTAGCAGTAGTAATTAAGCTACGCAAGCAGACTGCGGAGTAAGATCATGAAATCTTTTATCCAGTTAGAAAAGGAAATTGTCGGGTGTACTCGGTGCCCAAGACTGAGAACGCACCGCGCTACCATCGATCGGGTGAAACGGGCCTTCTATAAAAACCAAGTCTACTGGGCCAAACCGGTTCCGGGATTTGGTGCTCGAAAAGCCAGGCTTTGGATCGTCGGCTTGGCCCCCGGAGCCCACGGAGCTAATCGCACGGGCAGAGTTTTCACCGGGGATAGTTCGGGCGAGTGGCTCTATTCAGCTCTTTATGATTTTGGACTGAGTTCCTCCCCCAAATCCTTTCACCAAAACGACGGCCTGACACTTGCGGACACCTATGTTTCCTGCATTTGTAGGTGCGCCCCCCCAAACAACCGCCCCACCCCGGAGGAGATTTCGAAGTGTTCTCCTTTTTTGACCGCTGAATGGCACTTACTCAAGCACCCCCCCATCCTCCTCGTGCTGGGACAGATCGCTTTCGAGCAAATCATCCGACTTTTACTAAACCACTATGAAATTAAACGGTCTCCGGATTGGAAATTTGAGCATGGCTCCCTATACCAGGTGGGAAAAACGAAAATCTTGATCTCTTACCATCCAAGCCAACAGAATACTGCCACCAAAAGACTGACTAAACCAATGTGGAACTCTATTTTTTCGCGGGCTTTGCAGGAATTAAAAAACCATCCCCTTTGAAAAAATAATCTTATCGGTACCTTTAGGTCTAATAGATTCAATCAACCATCCCGTAGCCCCTTGTTTCAGAACCGCCTCCCTCTCGTTTGTTTCTTTGGTGACGTCCGTTCCTTGCCGATTCTCAACAACTACTTGATAAATAATAGTGGCTTGAGAATCATTTGAAATGGTAGACAAAATTTTCAGTTCCTGAATGTTTACGTTTCCGGTTAGATAGAAAAGCCGGAATTGTTCATCGTTAATTTCAGCAAGCGCACTCTTCATTTCACCTGAACATAATTCACCCAGCTTTGCTTTGTCTGAAACTTCTTTTGCTTCTCCACTTAAACGCACAAAACTCCGGATAACTTCCTCAGGCGACTTGGGGGGCGAGGCAGTTGAAACCTCTTTTTTTACACAGCCACAAAAAGGAATCAGAATGAAAGCACAAATCAAAAGTATTTTTCTCATGGTTCCATTCTACGAGACAGTGCTTGAAACGCAACCAGAGAAAGGGGGCCAAGAAACTTTGAGATTGAACCACTTTTGGGATGCTAGTACCCTTCGGACTCATGGGGCTTCTAAAAGAAAGACTGTCGGCCAAGGAATTTGTTCTCACCGCTGAGGTTTCTCCTCCCAAGGGGGCAGGCATCAAGAAACTCATTGAGAATGTTCGATGGGTGGGCCCTCATGTGACCGCTATCAACATCACGGATTGCCAGAGATCAATAGTACGGATGGCGTCTTTGGCCGTTTGTAAAATTGTGCTCGATTTGGGAGTGGAGCCAGTTCTTCAAGTCACTTGCCGGGATCGCAACTCAATTGCCCTTCAAGCCGATTTAATGGGGGCCTCGGGATTAGGCATTCCCAATGTTCTTTGCTTGACGGGCGATCCGGTAAAAGTGGGAGACAGCCCAAACAGCCGTCCCGTTTTTGAGGTGGAATCCACAAACCTTTTACGCATGGCTTCTATGCTTCAAAGGGGACGGGACAACCAAAACCTGAAAATGAATGCTCCCACCCGCTTTTTGTTGGGGGCAGTGGTGAATCCAACCCTTAAGGGAGCGCATGGTCAATACGACCGAATGATTAAGAAAATCGAATCGGGTGCCTCTTTTTTTCAGACTCAGGCGAATTTTGAGGTCGAAGATTTTTCTTCGTTTCTCAAGCTCGCCCGAAATACAAACACTCCCATTTTGGCCGGGATTTTGGTTCTTCACTCTTCCGATATCGCCCGTTTCATCCACGAGAATATTCCAGGGATCCAGATGCCCGCATCCATTTTGAAACGAATGGCCGAGGCAACAAACTCCGAGAAGGAAGGGATTGAAATAGCTATAGAAACCATGCTTGCTTTAAAAGACGATTGTGCCGGTTTTCATTTAATGACGATTCGACGGGAACATTTAATCCCGGAAGTCGTGAAAGGTTTCTATGAACGCACTTCTAGCTAGAACTCCTCTTTACCAAAATCATTTGGCTTTGAAGGCCAGGATGGTTCCCTTTGCGGGGTATGAAATGCCCGTCCAATACCAAGGTGTGATTGAAGAGACTAAAGCTTGCCGGAAAGCAGTTGGGCTCTTTGATGTCAGCCACATGGGCCAGTTTTCTTTAAAAGGAAAGAATGTTGTTTCCCAGCTTCAAAAACTCGCAACAAACCAGCTGAGCAAAATTGCCCTGGGCCAAGCCCAATACAATTTTCTCTGCAACGAACGGGGGGGAGTCATTGATGACATCATTGTGTACCGCCGATCCGAAGACGAACTCTTTCTTTGTGTGAATGCGAGCAATCGGTTGGCCGATTGGGATTGGTTGGCCGCTCACTTGGATAAAACTGTTTCCAGGGTGGATTTAAGCGATGAAACTGCCCTTCTTGCTGTTCAAGGCCCCCAAGCAGAATCGCTTCTTACCAAGCTGGCTCCCCAATCCGATTGGGGAAAAATGGGTTACTATTGGGCTAAAGAGACCTCCATCTGCGGGATTCCTGTATTTGCTTCTCGAACGGGTTATACGGGTGAAGACGGCTTCGAACTCTACTTGAAATCTGATAAAGCGTCCCAGCTATGGGACTTGTTACTGAACGAAGGCTCTCCACTGGGCCTTCAACCCTGTGGTCTGGGAGCGAGGGACACTCTCCGTCTTGAAATGGGTTACCCTCTGCATGGGCATGAGCTTTCTTCTGAAATCACCCCTCTACAGGCCGGATTGAACTGGGCGGTTAAACTGGATTCTGTTCCTGAATTTATGGGGCGGAAAGCTTTGATCCAAGAAAAGCAGGTTGGCCCGCGGGTTCTGCTGAAAGCTCTGACTGTTCAGGACAAACGCATTGCTCGACAAGGCTATGAAATTGCTACTCCGGACAAAGTTTCCGTGGGAACAATCTCGAGTGGCTCCTTGAGCCCCCATCTGGGTTGCCCCATTGCTTTAGGCTTCATCTCTAAAGAAGCCGCTCACTTAAGTCACTTTTTAATTAAAGTCAGGCAGGATTGGGTTCCTGCAAGCGTGACCACTCTTCCTTTTGTTCCAAGCCAAGTGAAAAAAAGAAAAGATTCTTAGACCCAAAATAAGTTGACTAAGCTGTGAGATTTATTACTGTTATGTAAACATTTCCTTAAGGTGAATTTATGGCTTCAGTGCCCAGCGGGCTTAACTACACCAAAGAGCATGAATGGGTCTTAATGGAAGACAACATAGCAACTATTGGGATTACAGACTTTGCTCAAGAATCTTTAGGAGATGTAACTTACATTCAACTTCCTAAAGAAGGGGAAACAATCAGCAAAAACGATCCCTTTGGAGTAGTGGAATCAGTAAAAGCCGTTAGTGATTTATATGCGCCTGTTTCCGGCCGAGTTATTGAAGTCAATCAACCCCTTCTGGATGCCCCAGAGCTCGTCAATCAAGATCCTTACACTGATGGTTGGATGTTGAAAGTGGAAGTAAAGGATCCCTCTGATGTCGAAGATCTGATGGAACCCAAAGAATATAAAGATTACATTGAGGAGAAAGGATAACGGACAGTGCCCTCTCTGCCTCTTACTCCCGAAGAAGAAAAGAAAGCTTATCAAACCATTGGAGTTCAGTCCTTTGATGATCTCATAGCGACTATCCCGCCAAGAATCAGAGAGTCAGCCCAATTTAAATTGGATTTTGGTGCTCCTCTAGATGATTTAACCTCGGGGTTAACCGAACATGAGTTGAGAGATTTTTTCTCCAAACTTGCATCTCAAAATCGAACTGCTCCAGAAACTCTGCATTTTTTGGGAGGTGGGATCTATGACAACATTGTACCTGCGATTGTAAACCAGCTTGCGCTTCGTGGTGAGTTTCTTACTTGCTACACTCCCTACCAACCGGAAATCAGCCAAGGAACTCTCCAAGCCGTATTTGAATTTCAAACTCTCATGTGTCGAATCACTGGAATGCCTCTATCCAATGCCTCAATGTATGATGGTCCAACAGCAACGGCAGAAGCCGTTCTGATGGCCCAACGGCTGAGCACGGGTTCCAAGAATATTTTATTGGCTTCCAATCTTTCCATGGAATACCGCGCAGTCATACGAACTTTTTTGTCCGGTCACAAAACTCAAATTGATGAAGTTCTTTTTGATGACAAGGGACTTTTGGACCTCAACCATTTATCGAAACTCACTCAAGCGTCCGACCCTTGCGCTGTGGTTGTGAGTTACCCAAATTATTTTGGCTCTCTGGAGGATCTAGCCAAAATTAAATCTCAACTCCCCTCTTCTTGTTTATTGATCGTTGCGGTTCCCGATCTTTCTGCACTTTCAGTCTTTGAGCCACCAAGCAGCTTCGGAGCAGATATCGTTACTGGAGAAGCTCAACAACTAGGAACTCCCATGCTCTTTGGAGGCCCTCATGTAGGTTTTTTTACTACTCGGAAAGAATACCTCCGACAATTACCGGGCAGAATCGTCGGCGAGACCAAGGATTCCCGGGGAGAGCGCTGCTTTACTCTGACCTTATCAACACGTGAACAACATATTCGACGGGATAAAGCGACCTCCAATATTTGTACCAATCAGGGACTCATTGCTTTAAGAACCACGATTTACCTCAGTTTCTTGGGGAAACAGGGGTTCCAGAAGTTGGGAGAATATAACTTTTCCCTCTTGGACTATTTGAAGGACAATTTAAAGTCACGCAACATCCACCTCAAATACCCTGGAGCTCAGTACTATCGAGAAGCTGTTTTTGAGGTTCCTGAACTCGATAAGAAATTCCAACAGTGCTTGGCCAAAAATATTGTTCCCGGAATAAAACTAAGAGAGAAGTTTGGCCCCGCTTTCGAAAACAGCCTCCTTGTCACGGTTAACCCCAAACATAGCCGTGAACATTTGGACTTGTTAACTGAGGTTCTGGGCTCATGAATGAAATAAACAAAACAACAACGAGCATCTCCTTAAAAGAGGACACCATCTTCGATCGCTCTTCGTCAGGCAGGATTGGTTTTGAGTTGCCTGCCCCGAAAATACCCCTCAAAAGACCCGAAGTGTTTTCCAGAAACAAAGCTGCAGAGCTCCCTGAGGTTTCGGAACTTCAAGTGGTTCGACACTTCACCAGGCTTTCCACTTGGAACTACGCCATCGATCTTGGCACTTTTCCATTGGGGTCTTGCACGATGAAATACAATCCGCGCATCAATGAAGAGCTCGCTGCTCTTCCCGGCTTCAGCGATGTGCACCCGGAACTTCCGGCTGAGTTGTGCCAAGGGGCTCTAAAATTGATTTATTTGCTCGAAAGAGCTCTCGCTAACATCAGTGGCTTGGATGCCTGTACCGTCCAGCCTGCCGCAGGTGCAGTGGGGGAGTTTACTGGCCTGACGCTTATCAGAGCCTTTCATGAAAAACATGGAGGCCATCGCAAATACGTCCTCATTCCTGATAGCGCTCACGGAACCAATCCGGCCTCTTGTATTTTAGCAGGTTATGAAGCCATCCCCTTGAAAGTTGGAAAAGATGGCTACATGAGTGTGGAGTTGGTTGAAGAAGCCATCTCAAAATACGGGAGAGACATCGCTGCGCTGATGACCACCAACCCGAATACCCTTGGGGTTTTCGAGCGAAACATTTCTCAAATTGCGGAATTACTCCATGGAATTGGAGCTCAACTGTGCATGGATGGCGCCAATATGAATGCAATTCTAGGAATTGCAAAACCAGGTGATATGGGCGTTGATGTCATGCAATACAATCTGCACAAAACTTTTTCGACCCCTCACGGAGGGGGAGGTCCTGGAGCAGGACCTGTCGCTTGCCGTGCTCATCTTGCCCCGTTTCTTCCCAACCCAAGAGTGGTTGAAAAAAACGGGTTTTATCATCTTGAGTATTTGCCCGATTCGATCGGTAAGGTGAAAGGGGCTTTTGGAAACTTTGGAGTGATGGTTAGAGCTTTGGCTTATATTATGAATCACGGAAGCTCCGGGTTGCGACTTGTCTCCAAGAATGCGGTGATTAACGCAAACTACCTGCGGTGTCGGCTTCAAAAGCATTACAAACTAGGAACCCAAACACCGCATTTTCATGAGTGTGTTTTTTCAGATTCAAAACAAATTGAAGAAAACAATGTGAAGACGATCCAGATTGCAAAAGCATTGATGGATTATGGTTACCACCCTCCAACGGTCTATTTTCCGCTCACTGTACCTGGAGCCATGTTGATTGAACCAACCGAAACTGAGAGCTTGCAGGAGCTCGATGAACTGGCCGATGCCTTCATTGCCATCGCAAAGAAAATCGAAAGCAAAGAGGACACCTTTGAAAAGTCACCCGTTAAAACATTCGTTGGGAAAGTCGATGAAGTGGGGGCGGCAAGAAAGCCAGTTCTCTCACTGGACGATCGCGCTCTCTGAACACAGGTATGAGCTTCTTTTGGGTGTGGTTTTTCTTGGCCACCTCATCTTAGCCAACTTCTTGCCCCCGGCAGAAGATGAACTCTATTACTGGACTTGGTCCCAAGATCTGGCTTGGAGCTATTTTGATCACCCGCCCATGACTGCTTGGTGGATTTGGTTCTCAACACTTTTCTTTGGGAACAGTCTTTTGGCCATTCGGCTTCCTGCAATCTTGGTTCATTTGTTCGTGTTGTATCAATTGGGCCAACTCTCTGAAACGAAATCTATTGTCACTTTACTCCTGTTTACGCCGCTCAGTCTTTTTGGGGCCATTTTTATGACTCCAGACATCCCTTTGGTTTTCTTCTGGATTCTCTATCTAAACTGGGCCTCAGGAATCAATCTTGATTTCAGCAATTGGAGTGATGACCCTGTTTCCCGGGTGTATCACCAAAGACCGGTACCTTTCACAAATTGGATTTTAGGGGGGATTTGGCTGGGGTTGGGACTTCTAAGCAAATACACAATGGCTTTGGCCCCAATTTGTTTATTCTTCCTACTGCTAACCAAGTATCGCATCCGAGCGTGGTCCCAAGGCTTTTTCGTCCACCTCTTGGTTTCAGCCGTTCTTTTTTTGCCTGTTCTTTATTTCAATGTGAATCATGATTTTTACCCGTTTCTTTTTCAATGGAACCATATCAAGAACCCCGTGCCACTGAAGTTTGTTTACACTTTTCTGGGTTCACAGATTGCTTTAGTCGGGGCCCTGCCGTTTCTCTTGCTCCCATGGTTGGCATTAAACTATCGCTCTTTAGGCCGACTCCCCGCTTTTCGGTCCCTGTTTTTCTTTTTCTCCATTCCGATGGCTTTTTTTGTTTTTAAATCCACCCACCATTTTCTTGAAGCCAATTGGGCAATCGTCACTTACATGAGTTTTTGGCCTATGAGTTCTTATTTCATTCGTCACAACACTTTCAGGGCCCTGGTTCGAGCGACTCTTGGGATCAGCTTTTCAGTACCACTTGTGATCTCAGGCCTTTTATTGATTCATCTGGTCCATCCGCTCCGATTTATTGGAGTCTCTCAGGATAGACTCGCCCGTTTTCGAGGACAAAACGAAATGGTGAAGACGCTGTCTGAGACGCATTCGGAACAAAAGAAACTTCCCGTTTTTTTGCCCACTTACCAGTGGGTTTCTTATTTTCGTTACCATGGATTTCCAATGGCCGAGCAGTTGCCAGATCTCAGCAGGCCCAGCCAATTCACTCTGACTCGATCCGATCCTTGTTTGCACGACCCGGTTTTGTTTTTTAATCGGACGGGGGAAGCGGTTCCCCCGGCTTTTAAATGTTTCACAAAGAAGAGTATTGTGACCGAGGTTCCGCTTCTTGTGCGTAACGAAACCCTTTCGACTTGGGAATTGATCCACTTCTCTAAAACCGAGGCAACGAAATGAAACATTGGATACTGAGTGCTTTCATGGGACTTTTCTTTATCGAAGTGTTTAGTGTTTTTCCGTCCCGAACGTCTGAACCAGCGGCTCCGGAATCAAATCGTTATGTTTCCGGTCTGATTAATGTTCACACGCAATTGTCCGACGGATCTCTGGATGTTCCTCAAATTGCAACACTCGCAAAACAAAAGGGTCACTCATTTGTCATTTTTGCGGATCACAATTCCGTTGCGGCCCGCCAGTCAGGCTTGGAAAAATCCTATGATGGTCTGGATGCTTTTATTGAAGTTGAAACCTCGACCCCATCGGGCGATTTACTGCTGTTTTTTTCCCACACCCCTTATTTAAATTCCCCGGTCCAAGAGTTGTCGAAACTGGCGTATGACCGATTTTCGGGAGGGCAAAAAAGCTCAGACTTGTTCGTTTCAGTTTCGCATCCGAGCCACATCAAAAGACCATGGACTCAATTGGATCGATTTCCCGATGGAATGGAAGTAATAAACTTTGATTCCATTTTCCTGAGAAAACTCTACTCAAATCCATTGGATTTCTTGGGGCTTTCCCTGCTCTACCCGCTCAACCCTTTTATTACCTCACTCCGAATCAACCATCCTTATCCAAAAGATTTGGCAAACTGGGACAACATGAACTCTTTAGAACCCGGCCATTTTGGCTTTCTGTCGTCGCAGTTCACGCAAAAACTTCGAATTCCCCAGGCGAATATTTCTTGGCCCGAATATGAGGAACTCTTTCGCCTGGGCAGTAATATCGTTTTCTTGAACGAACCTCTCTCTCAGGAATTTTCCAAGCGAAAAAATCAGATTTATCGTTCCATCAAGGCAGGGCGATTGGCGATGGTTCTTCAGTCCATTCACTCTTTTGCAGGCAATGACTTTCAGCTTAAATGCCCTAACGATATTTACCGTAGCGGGGATGTTTTCAAGGGCGATTACAAGGGGTGCGAATTTATCGTGAGAACCCCCGAATCCCTGCCCTACTCCGCAACGATTCGTTTCCTGCGGAACGGCCAACTGGTGAAAGAAATCACTTCGAGTGAATCAGAAGTCCATATACCCGCGACTGAACCAGGACAATTTCGCGTTGAGATTTTAGTTCGACCCCATACAGCATTTTGGATTCTATTACGAAAATGGGTCCCCTATGTGATTTACAACCCAATTTTCATTTCCTAGCAGGTTTTTCGGCTTTTTTTTCAAAGCTTTATATCGATTATTGAAAGCTTTAAGGCATCCTTCCCGCACGTCGATAAGTAAAGGAGTAACTATCTATGACTAGTCTAAAACAACTCTGGGCGCCTTGGCGGATGGTCTTCATAAAAGGTGGGGAGAAGCAACTATCAGGTTGTATTTTTTGCGAACTTCCCCAACAAGACCAGGACAGCCGCAACTTGATTCTTTACAAGGGCCAGCACACTTTTGTGATTTTGAATAAGTACCCCTACAACAATGGCCACTTAATGGTTATCCCCCGAAAACACACTGCAGATCTGAATGCTCTCTCTGCGGAAGAACAGTCTGATCTCATGATCTACACAAATCACTGTATCAGTGCCCTCAAACAAACGTACAAACCTGAAGGTTTCAATATCGGAATGAATCTAGGAGCTGCGGGCGGTGCTGGAATTAGAGAACACTTGCATTTTCACATAGTCCCCCGTTGGACCGGCGACACTAATTTTATGCCTGTCCTTGCTGATACAAAATCGATGCCCCAGCATTTGGATGAAAGTTTTGAGCAATTGCAACCCTACTTTAGGAGACTCCCATGACCGGCTTAAAAATAATCCCCGTTTTTTTTCTTTTAATGGTCCTCACTTACTTGGGAATTCAATTTGTTGAGGCGAATCGTGATGAAGTCATGGTCACAGTTGGGAACTGGCAATCCAGGCCTGTGGCTCTTGGATTTGTTGTTATTACTTCCTTTTTCATAGGAATGGTCTTTTCTGCTGCTTTGTCACTTAGTGAAGTCCTTCGATTGCATTTGAACAATCACCGGCTGAGAAGAAAAGTTTCCGATCTTCAGAATTTCTCAAACGCACCTTCTCCAGCATCTTCAGCTGCAACAGACATGCCTTCCGTAAAACCCTCGGGACGTTTCAATTGAAACTTGCCTTTACAAACTTCAAGCCAACTCCGAAAGCCAACGCTCTTCTACAACGCACTCGCTGCGAAATCGTTCAGCCACCAGAGGCTCACATTCTTTTGACAAAGCTTGAGTCGTTGGCCGTTTTGGAAAGCCTGCCTACCAACGGTTCTTTATCGGTTTTGTTTGCCCCCAGCGAACTGATCAAGAATGAGAAACTGCAACATTTTCTCAGCTCCTCAAAAAATATCATTTTTGTCTGCGCTTTTGAAAATTGGGAAGACCATTTGGCTTGTACTCTACCAGCTGTTTTTGCCTGCCTGAACCAAGCAAACCAAATGTCTCATCTGTCGGAGAAAATCGAACAACTTGCCCACCAGTTCCAGGAGGATGTCGAACTTGCAGCAAAAATCCACCATCAACTTCTTCCATCCTCCGATCTCTCACTTCCCGGGATCTCGGTTACCAGCAAGTATCTTCCAGCTGCGGGGCTTGGAGGTGATTATTTTGACGTTTTTGAACTGGACGATAAGAAGCACTTGGGAATTTTGATGGCTGACTCTCAAACACATGGGATGGCCGCGGCCCTTCTTTCCACACTTCTCAAAACACGCTTGGATGACTTCAAACAAGAAGGTTCTTTTTGCCAACATTTGATGACTCATCTCAATCAAGAACTCTATCAGATTCACCAATCCAAATTGCCTGGGTTGGATCTTGTATTTGGCCTTCTGGATCGAAAAACGTTGGCTTTTGAGTATGTTTCCGCCGGATCTCTGAAGCCCCTTATTTGGAACTACCCCCATTTTCAAGAGCTCCCCAACCCTGGGAACCCTGCTTTGGGCATTTCTCCCAATCAGGAATACGAGACTGAAATATTCCAACTTCGTCCGGGGGACCTCTTGTTTTTCCATACCAATGGGTTGGAAGCGGTTTTTGGCGAAACGGGCAACCCTCTAAGACTTCACTTGGCAAATCTCTTTACATCGATAAAAAAAATGAATCCGTTGGACTTTCAAACGGAGCTCATGGCACAAATCAATCGATTTCAGGAAACAAACAGAGAACTTCCCGATGACATCACTCTGATTCAACTTCTGATAGACAAAAAGACTCTCTATCTGACTCAGTCCAAATAAACTCGGGGAACGCGGGACGAAATTCCACAGAGAATTTCATAAGGAATCGTTCCGGCCCAACCAGCCAACTCGTTTGCCGTTATTTCCTGCCGTCGATCACTCCCTATCAAAACAACAGAGCTCCCGTCTCGAACTTCCAGTCCGGTTGAATCTACCGCGATCAGATCCATCGATACCCGTCCTCTGACAGCAACTTTTTTGCCTCCCAAAATGACATAGCCCTTATTTGAGAGTGAACGCTCGTAACCATCCGCATATCCGATGGAAACTAGCGAAATTTTTTCGTTCTTCTTAGCCGTATAAGTCCTTCCATAGCCGACCGTTTCACCGCGACGAATTGACTTGCTCGTAATAACACGAGCTTTCCAAGTCAGAATGGGAGTTAGAAGCTCGGAGCCCTTCAAATTGGGATTGGGAGATACTCCATAGAGCGAGAGGCCTGGCCTGACCGAAAGCGATGGCCCCAGTTTACTACGGAGAATGGCAGACGAATTGGCCAAATGAATTTTAGCGTCCGTATGAAGGAGTTTTCGGTCCTGAAGCTCTCGATAAATTGCTTCAAACAATTTGAGCTGCTCATCCGTAAACGAGGAGGTACTCTTGTCACTTTCCGCAAAGTGAGTGGCCAATCCCGAGAGCTTTATGTTCATTCTCGTGAGAAGTTGAATGGCTTCCGGCAACTCGTTCGGGAGGATCCCTAAGCGGTGCATTCCTGTATCGACTTTCAAATGAATGTCCGGAAGCGTCTTCCGAAGCTGAAGGCTTTTAAGATGGTTCAGGGAATGAATCACTGGAATCAGACGATACTTTACAAAAGCCTCAGCTTGATGCGGCCAATAGCCAGATAAAACAATAATAGAAATTGCGTAGGGGATCTTTTTTCGAAGCTCGATTGCTTCTTCCAGAGTGGCCACGGCCAAAGTGTGGCAACTCCCGCGGGATACCAACGCCTTTGAAACTGGAACCATTCCATGGCCATAAGCATCTGCTTTTACTATGGGAATAATTTCCTTTTTTGACAAAGTTCGGAGAGTCACAAGATTTTTGATAAGACTCGAAAGACTTACCTCTGCGACCGTTCGATAGGGAAACTGGTAAAGCGTGGCCATGCTCGATTTTCCCAAGCTTCTGCCGCCTCGTCTAGGTGTTTTCTAAGGAGATATTTCCTTCTGGAAAGGCCCCGCGACTTCGTCTATAAAGCTTGTCGGGAAGGTTCGGAAAGACAATCGCTACTGACTTGGTTCAGTAGAGGAAAGTCCGGACACCAAAGAGCACCGTAGCGGGTAACGCCCGTCCAGCGAAAGCTGCGGACCAGCGCAACAGAAAGGAAGTACAGAGCTTTGACCTTTTGGTCGGGATTTATCTGACTGGCACCCAGATAAAAAAGAGGTTTCCTCAAGCTGCTGTAGTGAAATCAGGCAAGCTCTACGGGGTGCAAGGTCAAATCGTGAAGTGATGCAAGTTTCTCTCAAGAGGGCTTGCCCCAAGTGACTCGCTTGGAAACTTCCAGGTAGACTGCTGGATCGCCAAGGCAACTTGGCGACTAGAGGAATGATTGTCAAAGAGCTTCGGCTCTCTTACAGAATCCGGCTTAACTCCGGGCCTTCCCTTAAAAAATCAGGAGGCTGACTTGAGAACAGTTTGGTGGTCGATTTCTGGAGCGATTCTTTTTGTTATTTTAATTACGTGGATGGGCCCGACCCTGATTTCTTGGTGGTTTACTCCGCCAGTAGATACCCTCTTTAATTGCAAGGGGCCGATTGAGTGGTCTTTAAAAAGATTCCAGTGGGCTCAAATGGCCGCACTGGCGCTCGGCGCACTCTTGGGTCTAGCGGGCAGCTTTGCTTTTAAGGGGCCTAAGCGAACCTCGGCCCCTCTTTAAGATTACCATTTACGGCAACTCAGTTGAGCTGACCCTGGAGCTGTCTCCGCGAAACTCATAAATATTTTTGATTCGAATTTCTTGAAGAACCGTTTTCACGGTTAGACTTGTTTCCAAAGCAACACTGGCAATGGGGTTTTCTTTTGTTCCCAAATTAACAGTACTGACATTCTCAACAGCAAAATTTACGTTGTATCCCCAAAGCACTTGAACATTTTGAGGAAGAACGGTGGCGCTTTCGACATAAGCTCCTCGCCCCTCAAATTGCCCCCCAAAACGATGAACCAGAGTATAAGTGACGTCATAAACAGTCGCTCCGTACAGATTGACTCCATAGCGGCGGAAAGATCGAAACTGCAACGCCGAGAAGTTCTCCAAATCTTGGGCTCTTACTCCTGCGGGCAAAGCATTCGCATACTGAGTATCCACATTCACCACTGGACGCCCATTCTCAATCACGGTCCATACTTTTTTTCCCAAATTCACTATTTTGTCCAAGACAACTGCAGCAAGATCCAACTCCTCGGTTAAACCCCCTACGTTTTCTTTTGTACCCCGTGGCTCGGTTGAACGGCTCCAAAGATCCAAATTATGGTTTGTGCCAGGGACCGAATTCTCCACTTCCTCAAGAAAATGGGTGACTCCCTGATCATCGCGGAAGAGTTCAATATCCGCTGCCCCGCTAAAAGATTGTAGTACGACTAAACCAAGTAACCATTTTTTCATGAGGTCCCCTCTCCATAGATTAAGGTCTAACGGAGAAAGGTGTAGCGCCTTGCGTTATGTCTGTCAATGGACCCAGACTTCTGGCCGCAATTTTAAAAAAGCTTGTTTCACTTCTTTGCTTAATATGTGAATATCCTTACAGGTTTCTGGTCGCTCCCACTGAAACCCCTTCATTTCAATCTCCTGAGAGGCTTTCAAGTAAAAGGCACTGTAGACCCAACTCTCTCCTAAATCCCCTAATCCTGAACCCACTCCGGCTAGAGCGATACTTTTAAACTCCAACCCCAATTTTGAACTGAGGTCCTCAGCAGCTCCCCTCCAACTTTTTCCCCCAACCATTTCAATAAAAGGCAAAGAAACCTCTTTTTCTCGAACCTCCCACAGCCAGTTTCCATGAATAGATTCCACCAAAAGAAAAATTCCAACCTTGGGGTATTTCTGTTTTGGGCTACCTGACAAAGGGCACCCCTTTGAATCGAAGCGCATCGTAAACACGGACGGGGTGCGACCTTAACATCGGTTCCGGCAAGTCTTCCAATCCAAACCAACCCCAGTCATCCACTTCGTGATTGGGCGCGACCTCACCGGTAAAAGCTGTCACTAAAAATGTAGCCACCACAAATTGCCCGTGGAAACCATCATAATAAGGTTGTGGGGTTATCGTTAAAGCCGGATCCGAGTAAATACCCAGTAAGCAAGACTCGGTAACCACCAAACCCGTTTCCTCCAGAACTTCCCGTTTCATAGCAACAGCCCACTTTTCCCCGAGTTCCACGTGTCCCCCCGGTAAACACCATTTTCCCCCTTCTCGAATCTTTAACGACCGTCGAGTAAGAAGTATTTTTCCCTCTTTCAAAATGGCTGCATTAGCGGCAGGAACCGGAATTATAGGAACAGTCATCCGGACAGTTTAGCATACAGGGGAAGCATTTTTGCCAATCTCAGGATTTTCCACTAAGCATTCCCAAACATGGCCTTTGAAATTTTAAAATCAGATGGATTTGCAAGATATGGGAAATTAACCCTGTCTCACGGTATCGTTGAAACGCCCGTGTTCATGCCTGTGGGGACTTATGGAGTCGTAAAAACTCAAACCCCTGACGAACTTAAAAATCTGGGCACCCAGATTCTGCTAGGAAACACATATCATCTATACCTGCGCCCCGGATTGGATATTTTGAAGCAGTTTGGGGGACTCCATATTTTCATGAATTGGAATGGCCCAATCTTAACAGATAGTGGGGGCTTCCAAGTTTTCAGTTTGGGCGCCCTTCGGAAAATGACTGAAGAGGGAGTACGGTTCCGGTCCCCCTTAAACGGAGATGAAATCTTCCTCTCCCCGGAACTCTCAGCCCAAATCCAGCAAGTGATCGGCTCAGACATAGCCATGGTTCTGGATGAATGCGTTTCTCTCCCAGCCAAAGATGCGGACATTGAAAAAGCAGTCCACAGGAGCGCTCGTTGGGCAGATCGCTTCTTTAATGTCTCCCCAAAGCAGGGACAAAAGCGCTACGCCATTCTTCAGGGCGGGACTTCCGTCGACTTCAGAAAATTATCTTGGGAATTAACACGTGGTTTTCCGATGGATGGTCTGGCCGTAGGTGGTTTAAGCGTGGGCGAACCTCACCACGAAATGATTTATGTTCTTGAGAATTTAGCCCCCCTTCTTCCGGCAAACCTTCCACATTATCTGATGGGGGTTGGGACCCCCCGGGACATCTTGGAAGCAGTTCGTTGTGGAATTGACCAATTTGACTGTGTTCTACCCACTAGGAACGCAAGAAATGGCGGCTTTTTTACCTCTGAGGGCCTTCTAAACATTCGAAACTCTGAGTACAAATACGATTCTGGCCCTATTGACGAGGACTGCGCTTGCGAATGTTGCCGCTCTTATTCCCGAGCTTATTTACGGCACCTTTTTCAAGTAAAAGAAATACTTGGATGCCGCCTTGCAACCACACATAATCTTTACTATTATCACAGCTTCCTAAAAGAGATCCGGGATTCGATTAAGACCGGGCAATTTGAAGCTTTTTATAAAGCAAAGAACGCCCAATTGACGAAAGCTTACCCGGATAAATGGGAACGTTCTCAAAAAGAGAACACTGAAAAGGAGTTACAATGAAGTGGGTAGTCAGTTTCTTGTTGGTATTGGTAAGCAATTTGGGGTTTGCTGAAGCAGCCCCGACTTCAAGAGAAGGCGTAACACCTTTTATTCCCCTGCTTCTAATTTTCGGTGTTTTCTACTTTCTGATTTTGAGACCCCAACAAAAAAAGCAAAAAGAGCAGCTCAAATTTATTTCGGAACTAAAGCGTGGCGACATGGTGATTACCCAGGCGGGAATTATTGGCACCATCAAAACAGTCAGCGATAAATTTGTTACTTTGGAAGTAGACGACAACGTCCACTTGAAAGTTTTGAAAAGCCAGATCGCAGAAAATGCAGCAACTTTGAAAGAAAGCAAAACGGCCACTACAAAAGAAGTTACTGCATAAGTAACCCACAGTAGCGGCGTCATACACCAGGAGATGGCAACATGAAGGGATTACGCCCGAGAATTTTCTTACTTTTTGCAACTCTTCTATTTTCGATCTATTTGTTGATTCCGACATGGATCCGCTTCTCAACTGGAAAGCCCATTCCAAAAATAGCTCGAGCTGAGGACCCTTGGTACTTTCACTACATTCCCTCAGAGACGCTCAAACTGGGATTGGATTTAAAAGGCGGCCTTCACTTGGTTCTCGGGATTGATTTTGAGGAAGTTCATAGAGATTCCATCAACAAGCTCAAAAACGACCTTAAAAACCTCTTGGATTCTGAAAAAATCGATGGGGTTTCTTTGGACACGACTGCTGACAACCGCATCCTTGCTTCTTTTAAAAGTGAAGACCAATGGAAAAAAGCCGACAAATTAATCGGAGAGCGTTACGGGCAAGTCATTGACTTTGAGGGACAAAAAAACGGCGAAGCAAAACTAAAAATGAACTTGGCTTATGAAGCCGAGGTCAACAACCGAGCCATCGAACAATCTCTGGAAACTCTGAGAAATCGAATTGATGAATTTGGAATTGCCGAGCCCATCATCACTCGTCAAGGCGATGAAAAAATCATGGTGCAGTTCCCGGGGATTCAGGAACCTGGCCGATTAAAAGACATTATTTCACGAACCGCCAAATTGTCCTTCCAAGTGGTTCGCTCTGGCCCCGAAACAGCAGATCCCCAAGCAAAACCGGAACAACTGGATAAATGGATTAATGATTTTAAAACAGAGAAAAAGATTGTGATCGATGCTGTTACTCCCATCACCCAGCATCTGCGGGAATTGAATCTTTGGCTAGCCGGCAAAATTCCAGCAGGGACAGAAGTCCTCTTTCAAAAGCGCATAAACATAAATACCAGGCAAGCCGAGTATCTCCCTTACCTGCTTGAAAAGGATTCTCTAGTCACTGGAGAGGATCTGCAAGATGCCCGTTACAGTTACGACTCCCAGACCAATTTGCCCGAAGTTAACTTTCAACTTACTCCTGTTGGAGCCACCAAGTTTGAGAAAGCAACTGGGGCCAATGTAGGCAAGTTCATGGCGATCGTTTTAGACAGTAATGTTCACTCCGCCCCGAGAATCAGGGAAAAAATTGGAGGTGGGAGCGCCCGAATTGAAATGGGCTCTTCAGGACGGTCCTCTGATGAAATTCTGAAAGAAGCAAAAGACACTTCTCTTGTGCTGAGATCAGGAGCTCTTCCAGCCAAACTCCAATTTTTAGAGGAACGAGTAGTGGGACCCTCGCTCGGAAGTGATGCCATCAGGGCCGGCGTCATCTCGTTGGTGGGCGGGCTGATCGCTGTTTTTGTCTTCATGTTCTTCTACTATAAAACCTCGGGCGTCATCGCGACGTTTGCTCTTCTTTTGAATGGCCTCTTCATTTTGGCCATTATGGCCGCTTTTGAAGGGACGCTGACTTTGCCTGGATTGGCCGGGATTACTCTGACATTGGGAATGGCTGTAGATGCGAACGTGTTGATTTTCGAACACATGCGTGAAGAATTGCTGCACGGTAAAAACCTGCTCTTTGCCATTTCAGAAGGGTACAAAAGAGCGTTCTCAGCTATTTTGGATGGCCATTTAACCACAATCATCTCGGGAATTGTGCTTCTCAGCTTCGGTTATGGCCCCATCAGGGGTTTTGCTGTTACTTTGCTTATTGGGTTGGCAGCATCACTTTACACTTCTGTATTCGTTACCCGTTTGATTTTTGACTGGTTTGTTGTGTCAAAGAACAAGCAAACGATTGGCCTTTAAAATTTGAGGAAACTCGCTATGAAATTTTTTACTCTTATTCCCAGCAATACCAACATAGATTTTATCGGCAAGTTCAAATACTTCATGGCTTTCTCAGTCATCGCCTTTGCTGCGGTTATCTGGGGAGTCACTCAAAAGGGTCTGAATTTTGGGGTGGATTTTACCGGCGGCTCCGTTATCCAAGTAAAATTCCAAACTCCTCAAACTGCTGAAGCGGTTCGACAACTGATTTCCAATCTCGGAGAAGAAGATGCTTCAGTTGTTGCTTTGGGAAATGAGAGCACTGAATACCTAATTACATCACGCAAGCATGAGATCGCTACAAAAGACTCCTCTGCATCACTCAATCAACGCATTTCGGAAAAACTGGGATCTCAGGTTCAAATACTTAGCGTAGACGTAGTAGGCCCTAAAGTCGGAGCCGATTTAAAAAAGGCTGCAGTGCTCAGCTTGCTTTATTCCGTTCTTTTGATTGCGGCTTATATTTGGTTGCGCTTTGATTTCAGGTTTGCTCCAGGGGCTACTTTGGCATTGGTCCACGATTTGATCATGGCAACAGGGTTCTATTTGATCACGGGCAAGGAATTTACAATCACTGCGATTGCAGCCCTTCTAACCATTGCTGGTTACAGCGTAAATGACACTATTGTGATTTACGATCGGGTGCGGGAAATGAACAAACTGGGAGGTTCCTCTCTCCACTTGCCGGAAACAATTAACAAAGCAATCAACTTAACTTTGTCTCGAACGATTTTGACGGCTGTACTAACGCTGCTCTCG